>Ga0157365_10000388_pt1 | contig 19272 bp, 17 predicted proteins | sample AttsexASBM3_FD_111478 | JGI IMG/M metagenome (GOLD analysis project Ga0157365, IMG submission 111478) | Fungus gardens microbial communities from leaf cutter ant in Ribeirão Preto, State of São Paulo, Brazil - Atta sexdens ASBM3 | ecosystem: Host-associated > Fungi > Mycelium > Unclassified ... | reverse complement strand
TGCTGCACGTTGCATATCATAGCTTCAGCTAGGCTGAAGCGTCTCTCCTGGCAACAGCCCCCAGAACACACGTCTGGGAAGCCATCCCGTATAGCCCTTGACCACCACCTTGCACCATGTCGAACCTGGGGGACACAGCTTGAGCGTCCCCACCGTTCCAGGCTGCAACACGGCCACGACGGCGCTGTTTTCATCAGACTGACTGTAGAGCAGGGTATCCCCCTGGCGCTGCCGGGCCTCTGTCTCGCTCGGCACATAGCCCAGCACGCGCGCATCGGCCTTGCCAATCACGTCCCCCGATTTGGCCGAGGCCTCACCGAGCGCGGCGGCATGACCTTCGGGCGGCTGACCGGGAATCACGAAAGTGCGTTGGCCCACAAGCGTGGCCTGGTGCACCCAGCCCTTCATGCCATCGGAATCCTCGATCAGGCGCCAGACATCGAATTCGCGCTCGACCTCAACCGGCAGGCCCCGACGATGATAGACCCATTCGATAGGGTAACGCTGACCTGGCCCCTTGCGCATGAATACCTTGTCCGCACGCATTGCGGCAAAGCGCGGAAGCGGCAGGCCAGTATTGGTACCCTTGTCCTGCGGGGGCGCATCGGGCGCGGCAGCAGCCGCCGCTTCGTCCGGATTTGCCGGCGGGGCCGCAGATGAAGCGGCGGCGGCACCCGCCGCGACGGCGCCGGCCGCCACCGCAGCCGCACGGGCATGATGCTTGGCGCCATGATGCGGCTTGGCCGTGCTGGCCTCGGTCGCTGTATGGGCCCCCTTGTGCCTGGCCGCGCCTGACTTTGCCTTGCGCGCGCCAGTATGGGGCGCTGCCTTGCCCTTCACACTGGTGGGCGCCGCGCTGGCGGGATGTTTGTGGTGATGGGTCGCGTGTTTTGTCGTCTGGGGCGCGGCTTCTGCTGGTGCGCTGAAAGGCAGCAGAATCGTCAGCCCGATACCGTAGACGATGCGGAGTGTCTTCATGGGTGCATGGGTGCCAAGTTGTGACGTGCGGGGCAAGAGGGCGACGCCTTTACAAACTGATAATCTGCGCGTCGGCTGTGCGCTCGAGAAAGGTGGTAACGCCGCAGATCTGGGTCGCCTCAATAAGATCGGTCGCCTCAAGGCCTGATGCCCGAAGCCCTGCCTCACAAGCCAGAACCGTCCCGCCGAGCTCGAAAATGGCGGAACGCAGGGTTTCGAACCCCGCAACACCCCGCGCCTGGAACTGTGCGTCAAGACTAGCCCCTTCCAGACAGGACCAGTCCCGACACAGGCTCTCGACCCCCAGCCCCCCGGCAAACAGCACGACCTCGCGCCCCAGAGCCAGCGCGCCAGCAGCGAGCACAAAAGCGTGATGAGCCCGCTCAAAGGACCGTTCGGCCAGGATGATCGCCATCATGCGCATGAAGCCTGTCCTTCTCGGCAGCAGGGACACTCGGGATCACGGGGCAGATCGAACCGACGGAAGGACGCGTCGAGCGCGTTCCAGAGCAACACACGCCCCGTCAGCCCTTCCCCCAGAGTAAGCAGTTCCTTGAGGGCTTCGGTCGCCATGAGTGTGCCGATCACGCCGGTCACGGCGCCGAAGATTCCGGCCTGTCCGCAGCTCAGGGCCGCTTCTTCGTCGGCTTCGGGATACAGACAGCGATAACAGGGGCCTTGCTTGCGCCCGCTCCCGGGCGGCGTGAAGGTAGACAAAGTGCCCTCGAAGCGTTGCACCGCGCCGGAAACGAGCACCTTGCCCTGCGCCCAACAGCAATCGGCGACGGCGTAGCGGGTCGCGAAATTATCGCTGCCGTCGCAGACCAGATCGTACTGGTCAATCAGATCGGGCAGCACAGTGCGATCCACGCGCAGGCAATGAGACGCGATCACCAGATCCGGGTTGAGCGCTTCAAGACGGCTGCGCGCCCGATCAACCTTGGAATGGCCAATATCTGCCGTGTCGAACAGGATCTGTCGCTGAAGATTGCTGAGTTCCACCTGGTCGTCATCGACCACCCCTATGCGCCCCACGCCGGCAGCTGCGAGATACAAGGCGAGCGGGCTGCCGAGCCCGCCAGCTCCGATCACGAGCACCGACGAGTCGCCTAGCCGGGCCTGCCCCAGCGCGCCGACTTCGGGCAGAAGAATGTGCCGCGAATAGCGATGCAGGGCGTCATCGGTGAAGCTCAGATCAAGGGAATTTGCCGCCATCGGGAAGAGAAAATCCGGTTGGAAAAGAAAACTCTGAAGGTCTTCAGGATTTAGATGACAAAAGCCATTCCGATCCCATAGCATAGTCCTGTTCAGTGAAGAAAACAGAGGCTTCTGCCATTCGGAACCAAGCTTGTTGCCGGCTTGATCGATAACGACGCGCGCAGCCCTGCGCGTGCAAGTCCCTTTCGCCAGTTACAGAGAAATAAAAATGAGAGACCCAGCAGGACTGCCCTTCGAGTTCGCCGCGTTTTCGGGACGTATGACGTGGCCCTCAGCCAAGCGGATACCCCATGTACTCGGCGCCTTGCTGGTCGCGTTAACATGCATTTACGCGCTGTCTCCCTATCTCGCTCTCTGGTCCATCTCCTCGGCCCTGCGCAGCCACGACACGATGAGCCTTGCCCAGCACATCGACTGGAGCGCCCTGAGTACAAATCTCAAGGCAGAGGCAATCGATGCGCTTATAGGGCCGCCTCCCGCCGCGGATGATCTGCCGGATTTCGGGTCCTCTTTCGCAACAGGCGCCGTTTCCCATGCCATCGACACACATCTCACACCTGAACTGATGATGACCATGGCCTCCCAGATGGTTGGTACGGCAGCCCCTACCCGGAGCTATTCCATCAAGAGCCTGTACGAGCGCCTGTCAGCGCATTTTACCTCACCAACCCGCTTCGACGCGGGGATGGTGATGACACCAGGCCAGAAGCCTACGATCGTACACATGAAGTTCGAACAATGGCGTTGGAAGATCACCAGCCTCGATCTTCCCAAGGCTATCTGATCCCGAGCCGAGCGTAAGCGGGAGCTCGATGCCGCTGCGGGCCCGGCCCTGACTATGTCTCGGCACCGGCCTCTCAGCCTCGTCGGCCAAAGCCCAGACCAAGACGTCGCAGTACACGGGCAAAGAAATAAGGCACAACCAGCAGGCGACGCGACTGGGGACGCAGGCACAGCCTGAAGAGCTTCAGCCTGGCTCTCTCTTCGATACGCAGACGCGTATTCTGGCCCATGATCCCGGCAAATTCGTCGAGCATGCCCACCAGCTCGTCGCGATGCTGCGCCATCCGGATCTCGTGCGGATAGCGCGCGAAGTAGATGGATTTGAAGGCCTCACCCGCAATCAGGTTGCAAAAACGCGGAAAGATCAGGTCGCGTATATAGACGCTGCGCCGCTCAGGATCCGCCGCGAAGAGCGCACAGAGCTTGTGGATGTAGAGCATCCGGCTTCGACTCATGCGGATCGAGTAGGAGGTGCTGTTCTTGTTGATGCACCATACCGTCACTGGCGTGTCGAAAAAGGTGCTCGTATAGCCTGCCCGGAAGATGCGCAGGAATAGATCGTCATCCTCATAGCCCATGAACTGGCAGTCGAACCCGCCAACGGCCTCAAAGGCTTCACGGCTGATGATCGAGGCTGAGGGCAGAATATGCATGTCACGTTCGAGCAGATCCTCAATGGAGCGCTTGGGATGCTTGCTATAGCGTGAGGCGATGGAGGTCGCGACGATATGCCCTTCCTCGTCGCCTTCCATCAATTCCCCATAGGCCCATCCGAAATGCGGATCGCGCTCGGGGATGTGCCTCAGCAGAAGCTCGATATGATTCTTCAGGAAGAAATCATCCTGATCGAGGAAGCAGATCAGGTCGGATTGCGTAAGCGAGACACCGTGATTGCGGGCGCTCCCCTGCCCCCCATTCTCCTGGCGTCCCACTCTGACGCCATAAGCAAGCGCGATCGTTGCAAGGCGTTCCGCCTCGTCGCTCGTTGAGCCGTCATCGATGATCAGAAATTCATCTGCCGGTATCGTCTGGGCCTGAACGCTTTTGATAGCCCGCTCAATGTAACGGGAGCCGTTATAATACGGGATGATCACCGCAACGGTCTGACGCCGAGTTTCGGTCATGGAATGCGCTGTCCTTCTGAGGCTGGCATGGCGCCCGCATAGAGCTGATGCGCGTTCTCACGACCGGCCATGAATAGGTCCCGGGCAGGATCTGTCTGTATCCCGAGAGAGTGTCCGCGCAGCCCGGCGGAGAATCGGGGGGTGGCCTCGGAGCGCTATTTCCCCGGCGGGGCGTGAGCGACACGTCACCGCAATCTCGCCTCACCGGGATCGAACCCGTCCATAGAGGCGAGCTTCCGCTGCCCATGAACGAATCTGATTGGTGGCGAGACGGAATTTCCGCCCTTCCGCTCATGATGAGCACCTCCGGAAGCTCCGGGCAAGGCCCACCGCGTTGCCTGTCTCAAGCGGGAGGGAGGTCTTCCTCAAGCACTGTGATATGAATCGCGTAGGAGACTTCACCTTCATCATCGTCACGATGAACGGTGCCGATCACCTCGTCATTGACAGCGAGCTCAACCGTATGACCGGCGCGCGCCGGAGGGTTGACGTTCAGGTTCGGCGAACCGAGCAGACGACGCAGCGTCGATTGCAGACGGGTCAGTTCCGAAGCAGGGATAGTGGCCATGATCACTCCTGGGTTCTGGCAGGTTGTGCGATCTGTAGAGCATCCCGCCTGCGGACGAAACCTCCTTTGACAGCACCGGCTCTCTCCGCCGTGATCGGCCATTCTGCTGCCATGATTCCTTCGCAGGCTCTCGCCACCCTTAATCGCCCCGGGAGAATCATGCATCGCATCCTTCTTGCCCTTGTGGCCCTCACCTTGCTCATCCCTGTTTCCGTCATGGCAGCGGGCGCACCCGCTCATTTCGGTACACGGCTCTCGGGTCAGATTTCGAGCGACGGCCCACGCGCCGTGGCATGGAATCTGACGCTCCGCCATGACTGGACTCAGGTGGAAACGACGATAGCGAAGAATGACCCCTCATTAAGCTCGGCCACATTGCGGGCGTTGCTCGATTACGCGCCGCGCCATGAACAGGGCGCCATGCAGCAAGCGCTACGCCAAAGGCTGCAAAAAGACCCCCTGGCCGGACTGGCCGTTCTGTCTCCGGTCGCGCACAGCCCCTATTCGGGCCGGATCATCTGCGGTGGGGGGGAAGCACGATGGAAACATCAGGTAGGACCGGGCGTCATGGCCACCCATGACATCGTTTACGCCTTGCAACGCGAATCATGCCTCAAGGCATTACGGTTACATTCCTGACGTTGAATCGATCGGAAAGAGCAGGCACAGAGAACTATTCCCGCGTCGTTCTGTTTGCATCATGAATCCTGCCTGCAGGACGTCGTGCTTTCCAATTCCGCATCGAGGAAAATCTTTGACTTCCACCCTGCGTCTCATCCTGGGCGTCCTGCCTCTGGCAGGTCTGTCCGCCTGTGGCTATTTCGACTCGCGCGAAGCCCACCGTGCCCAGATCGCCATGATCGGCATGACCTCTAACGACCTCCAGGCCTGCGCCGGCATTCCTGCCTCGACCAAGGTTCTCAATAATACGACCCAGATCTATCAGTATACTGCAACGATGAATCTGCCCACGGCAAGTGACTCGACGATCATCCCTGTTCAACAACTCTTGAACATGACGCAGGTGACGCTTGGCGGAGCTGGGACGACCTGCAAAGCCGTCATTCGCCTCGATCATGACCGTGTCTCAGAAGTTCATTACACGGGGGATGATGACGAGATCATCGGATCGGACGGTATCTGCTCGATCATCACCCGTGGATGCGCCCGTCAGCCTGAAGCCAGCATGCGCAAGGTCAGCGGCGGCCCGTTCGGACCGGTTTCGGCCTTCCACTCGCCGGCCGCCCCGAACCAGAGCACGACGGCGACCTATAATACGCAATCCGGCGAGACAGTGCCCAATTACACTGACCCGACCAAACCGGTTATCGTCCCGAGACCTTGAACAGCGCCCCTGTCGCGATTTCCTGCTTCATGCGGGCAATCGCAGCGGGGAGTCCAAGAAAAATCGCCTCACCGATCAGGAAGTGACCGATATTGAGCTCGGTCAATTCCGGCAGACCCGCCACGCGCCCCACATTGGCAAAGGTCAGGCCATGACCTGCGTGAAGTTCGAGCCCATGCGCGGTCGCGGCCAGCGCTCCTGCATAGAGACGCCCGAACTCGGCCTCCCCCGGATCATGGGCGTAGGCTCCGGTATGCAACTCGACAACCTGGCCGCCGATGCGGGCCGAAGCCTCTATCTGCGCCGGATCGGGATCGACGAAGAGTGAGACGCGGATACCGGCATCGCGCAACCGGGCCACTTTCCTGCGCAGATCTTCCTCCTGAGCGCGCACATCCAACCCGCCCTCGGTCGTGACCTCTTCGCGCCGCTCAGGCACCAGACAGCAGGCGTGAGGGCGCAGGCTACAGGCCATCGCAACCATTTCCTCTGTGGCCCCCATCTCGAAATTCAGCGGCACGGTCAACTCACGGCGCAGGCGCAGCATGTCCTCGTCACGAATATGCCGTCTGTCCTCGCGCAGATGCGCGGTGATGCCATCTGCGCCATGCAATGCTGCCAGGAGCGCCGCGCCCACGGGGTCGGGATGCATACCCCCGCGCGCATTCCTCACAGTCGCCACATGGTCGATATTCACACCCAATCGGATCATGAAGAGGTCTCCTTGCTCATGGCGCGTCTCGCGCCGAGATCGCGCGCCATCTGCAGCGCGGCGAGCAGGCTGGCCGGATCGGCGGTTCCGGTGCCTGCGATCGAAAAGGCCGTTCCATGGTCGGGCGATGTCCGCACGATCGGCAGGCCCAGCGTCACATTGACACCGCTGGCCATATCCAGCGTCTTGAGCGGAATCAACGCCTGATCATGATACATGCATAGCGCTGCGTCATAGAGCGGCCTCGCCAGATCGGTAAACAGCGTGTCCGGTGGATAGGGCCCAGTCGCTGCGATCCCTTCGGCTCGCAGCAGGTCGATTGCCGGCTGGATCAGGGTTTGCTCCTCGCTGCCCATCACACCGCCCTCTCCCGCATGAGGGTTCAGCCCCGCCACGGCGAGCCTTGGGGAAGTAATCCCGAAATCGCGTCGCAAGGCCAGGGCCAGGGCACGCCCGGTCTCGACAATACGCACCGTCGAGAGCGTATCGAGCGCCTCACGCAGCCCCACATGCACCGTGACCGGAACCACGCGCAGGCGGGGGGAGGCAAGCATCATGATCTCCTCCCCCGGCACGCCACAGAGCGAGGCGAGAAACTCGGTATGGCCGGGAAACCCGAAGCCGCCCTGCTTGAGCACGAGCTTGCTGATCGGATTGGTCACGACCGCAGTCACATCTCCCTGCAAGGCGAGACGCGTCGCCTGCTCGATGGAGGCGATGACTGCCCCCGCCATCGCCGTATCGGGCTGGCCCGGAATGACCTTCCCGGGAAGAAGGCAGGGGAGAACGGGGAGAGCCTCGTCGAAAACTGCCAAGGCCTGAGCAACATTTTCAACCATGGCAAAAGGCGCCCGCCCTTCGAGCAGCGCGGGGTCGCCAATCCAGAGAAAAGCCTCGTTTCTTCCTCTGAGCGTTTCCCAGGCCTTGATTGTCAGATCCGGGCCTATACCGGCAGGATCCCCCATCGTCAGAGCAGGCAGCATGAAGCCTCCTATCGACCCGATCAGATGTCAGGGCGCAAAAACAGCCGCCCCCCGGGCGTGTTACCGAGCGAAGGCATCCAGGATACGCACCCAGGAGCGAATACCCTTGTGAAAGGAGTCCACGCCATATTGCTCGTTGGGGGAATGGATACGATCATCATCCTGCGCAAATCCGATGAGCAGGGAATCCATATTCAGTGCCTCCTTGACTTCGGCCACGACAGGAATCGACCCGCCGCACCCGATGGAGACGGCTGGCACACCCCATTCCTCGCCAAGCGCTCCCAGCGCCGTGCGCAGAAGCGGGCCATCCTCCGGCACGGCAAATCCCGTCGAGGCACCGTGTTCCGTGAAGCTGACTCTCGCGTCCGGGGGGAGAACGGCTCGTATATGGGCACGGAAGGCATCGCGGACAGCCTGCGGATCCTGTCCCGGCACGAGGCGGAACGAGACTTTGGCCATGGCGCGGGCAGGCAGGACGGTCTTGAATCCATCGCCTTCATACCCGCCGGAAATGCCATTGATCTCGTAGCTCGGACGCGCCCAGATCTGTTCGATCGCCGTAAAGCCCTCCTCACCGGCCGCCTTGCTGAGGCCGACAGGCGCGAGGGTGAGCGCGTCATCAGGGAAGATTGCCCGCCATTGGGCGCGCACTGTCTCGGAAGGGACGACAACGCCGTCATAAAATCCAGGCAGCGTCACCCGTCCCTGGGCATCGCGAACACTCCCAAGCGCCTTGCAGAGCAGCTCGATGGGATTGCGCGCGGCGTTGCCGAACATGCCCGAATGCAGATCATGCGTTGCGCATTCGATCACGACCTCTTCACCAACCAGACCGCGCAAGCCCGTGGTGATGGCCGGGGTGCGACGATCCGGCATACCCGTATCGCAGATCAGCGCGACATCCGCCCTGAGTTCCGGCGCATTGGCCTTGAGGAAGGGCATGAGATTGGCGCCGCCGCTTTCCTCCTCGCCTTCGATCAGGATCGAGACCTTCAGCGGCAATGTGCCATGCACTGCTTTCCAGGCCCGACAGGCCTCGATGAAGGTCAGAAGCTGCCCTTTATCATCGGACGCACCACGCGCGACGATGATGCGACGTCCATCACCCTCGGTGGTGATGACGGGCGCGAACGGATCGCTCTTCCAGAGCGTGAGCGGATCGGTAGGCTGCACGTCATAATGTCCGTAGAACAGCACATGCGGGCCGCTTTGCCCGCCCGCATCATGACCGACAACCATCGGATGACCCGGTGTCTCGCGTACGCTGGCATCGAAACCCAGAGCGTTCAGCTCGGTACGCAACCACTCGGCAGCCTTGCGGCAATCCTCCGCATGTTTTGGCTGGGCCGAGATGCTGGGAATGCGCAGAAGGGCAAAGAGGCGCTCGAGACTCTGTTCCAGATCCTGATCGACCCGGTCGAGAACTTTTCCCGTATTGTCAGTCAAGTGTGCTCTCCCTCACCTGTTCCTGTCCCATCAGCCTTGCCAGCGTCTCGCGATACCGTGCGTTGCTCGCGGCGGCGCCTGCCAGAGCCTCATCCGAAAGCTGCTGCCAGGCGCTCTCGTCCTGATAGAGCCTGATGACCGCCTCTGCAAACCGGTCGGCCACCACGGGCGAGACATCGACACCAGGTTGCGCAAGCATCCCCCCCTGAACCGAAGGCAAGGCAGAGGCCGCAGCCAATGAACAGGGAGAGGCCACGGCCCCGTCCATGTCATCAGGCACGATCAGCACGCGGCATTCCGTAGCAAGGGATGGCAGGGGACGACGCCCGTCCAGAAGTGGCGCGACCCCGTGATAATGGGTCATCATGGAGAGATCGATCGATTGCAGCCCGTCACACCCGATGATCAGTCTGGGCGCTCCATCCACGCGTCCCTCGATCCGGGGGAACACGTCACGCACGAACCATTTGAGGAAACGCAGGCCGTAACTCTGTCCCGTTGCGGAGGGCGCCGCAAAAAGGAGGTTGCGGCGCGCTTCATAGCGCTTCCCGGCCAAGGGCGCATGCCAATCGCCCAGAACCGTCAGATCGACAAGTCCAGCCTCTTGCAGACCCTGCTTCTGCGCGTTGTCCCTTACCACTACATTCTGGCAAAACCAGGCATTACGGAGTTCGTCGGCGAGCTGTTCCGCGCAGAGTGCTTTATCTTGCTCACTGGGCCTGTCTCCCACCTGCCTGCGATCGTTGAGCAGGCCAAACGCCTCGATATCGCGCAGATCGAGGGTGAATCCCTCCTCAGGCAAGAGCGCACCCTTCTCGTTTATGAGCGGAAATACCCGGTTCAGAATCTGCCCCCCGCAAATCCAGACATGATCGAATCCGCGCATACGCCGTTCGATCAGACCGCCCAGCTGCTCGAGCGATCCGCTCCGATACTCCACCGTCTCAGGCAGGGAAGAGCCAGGGCGGTCCTGGCCCGCTCCCTGGGAGAGGGTCTGGCCGGTCAGCGAGAAGACAGTCACCTGCGCCCCGGTATCGATCAGAACACCGCTCAATGTCCGGATGCGCGCTGGGCATTCCCGGCCGACAGGCCACTCCCCCATCAGCACGAGGACGCGTCGTCCCCACCGTGCGGAACGATGAACGGTATCGCGCAGAGCCGCCCCCTTATAGGGATTGCCCCGCAGCAGATCAGAAAAGAGACGACGCAGGACGAGCGCCTCCTCATCGCGTCGATGCGCGGCAGGATCATCGGGAGTCGTGACCCGTAACAGGAAGGAAGGATCATAAAGGATCCTCCCTTCCGGCTTCGCCTGACGCAGGCTGAGCCCCAATACCGCCCAGACATGCAGAATGCTGCGCAGGGAGCCGCCCTCATCCTCCTTCATGGGCACGGCCTGAAGGATTTCGGTCCGGCACAGGAGCGCACCGCCACCCACGGTGTCACAGGGACGCAGGAAATCCGTTTCCGCCGAGAAGGCTTCGGCTCCAACCGCATGAGCGAGGCAGGTTCCGTCACGCGAGACTGAAAGCCCCGCCTCGATCACCCTGAGATCCGGCCCAAGGCATTGAGGCGCCACGCCAATGATGCCGTGAGCATCCAGACGGCTCATCGCTGACGCGAGCGCCCCGTAATAGAGATGCGCGCCCGGCTCGATAACCAGAGTAACTGGCGCCAGAATGCGTGCCCCACCGCGCTGCCAGCGTCTGGAGAGCATGTCTTCAGACGTAATGACCCTGTCGATGCCCTGCGTATAGCGGGCAATCTCGGCGCTATGCGTCCCTGCCTCGTCATCGATCAGGATGACCTGCATCGCGCCCGTATTGCCTTCATGCAACGAGGCCAGCGTGGTGAGCAGAGGCTGGACGCCGCCGCGCGCGCTGATCAGCACGCTGAGCTCAGGTCTGCCCACATATCTGAAGTCGAGCGGGGTACGCGCAAGGAGCGGCAGCATGGCCTCGACCTTGGCCGCATGGAGCTGCTCGTACTGGGTCAGATGCGGCGTCTCAACGGTGGTTTTCGGGACTTCCTGCCCAAGACGACGCACATGCTCGAGGAACGCATTCTGGCTCAAAGCTCCCCAGGACGGCGCTTCGCCCGCACGCATTGTCGCGGGCAGGCTCACCCCCTCTGACGGGCTCCTGCCTTCGAAAAGACCGTTGCGTACGAAGTGATCGTAGCCATTCCGGAATCCGCGAAGCCGCACAAGGTCATGCACATCGGGATAAGCCTCCAGATACCAGCTCTCGTCGAAACAGGGATTGGGAGAAAAAACCGTTGGGGCATCATTGGAGAGATAGTGATGAAGCGGAGAGGCAAATTCGCGAGAAGCAATCTTCTCCGCAACCTCCGGGTAGGTTTCGAGATACCAGGACGGGTCAAAATACCAGGAACTGCGGAGTGCCCGTGCATCGGGATCATCGATCATCCGCGAGAAATCGCCCATCCCGGAATCGAGCGGAAGGCGCTGCTGTACGAGCGATGAACGAAACACATCGGGTGAGAAGAAACACGAACTGACCCGCCGCTCCGACTGCCCGACCGCAAGATAATGGTCGAACCCGTTGCTGTAGCCCATCTCTCTGAGCAAGGCGGGTGTCAGATCCTGGTTGAGCCAGAAATAATTGCTCTCTGAGAAAAGCCAGTGGCAAGACCGCCCTCTGTGGCCCGTCTCGCAATAATGCTGGAACCCGGAATCGAACACACCCATACGGATTCCGTTCTCGACATCGGGATGAACCCGTCGGTACCACATTTCGTCGAAATACCGGTTGGGTGCATGGGCGTGACGCGCGCCGTCGCGCTGCCAGAACGCGTAGAGTCCCCTGTCATCCTCCGGCAGGCTGCCCGCAATTTCGATGATCGAGGCCTGGTAGCGCCACCGGTACCAGTCTGGATCGAAGACCGCCCAAAGCGGTGTATGGGCCTTGGGCTCGTCACCGGGGCCGTACGCACAGACGATATCGGATATCAGGGTCATGGGACTGCTATGCCAGGTTTAGGACGTCGGAAATCGGAACGACAGGCTCAGGACTGGGCACGTCGGCTTTGCAGAAGCGCCCCGAAATCGACTGGTTGGATATTGACGACCGGGAAGCCCGATTCACGGATCAAACTCAGCAGGAGATGACGCGCCGAAGGAAACAGGAGACGCGGCGCCTCAATGAGCAGCAAGGCCTCGACCCTGTCCTGACGGACATTCTGCAAGGCAAACAGCCCGGCATAGACCATATCGATCTGATAGAGCCGATCAGGCTCCGCATTATCGGGCGTCGGCGCCTGCCGATACCCCGTGGCCGAGATTGCGAGGCTCACCTCAAAATTCGGCTGATCCTCGGCAATCTGACGCGCTGTTACGTCGAGCCGGAGCGCCATATGGGGGCGCGGTGGCAGGGTATAGAATACCTCGGGGGCACCGAATGACACCGTTCCGGAGGTTTTGAGATATTGCGTTCCACAGACGAGGGCGGCCTCGGGGGCGGTCCGTTCGGCAGGGGCAGCTATTGTCTGGTCGTCCTGTTCTGACATGATATCCCGTCCTCTTGCTGTCCTGAACACGCCAATGCTTACTGTTCAGAAAGCATTTACAGGCCTCGCTTTTGTCATGACTTGCCGCTCAAGACCAGCCAAGGGGGGACAAACAGGCCTTCCGTTCATTCTTTAATACAGTCCGGAAAGACAGATTCTAAAAGATCTGGCCGCGCATGAACCCGAGCGCGGGCAACGGAGACCAGCTCTTTGGTAGCTCCGCACGCCGTATCTGTCGTACATCATAACGCAATGGCGCTTTTTGCTCAGAGGCCAGAAATGCCCTGTATTCCTGAACCTGCCGGCTACGCCACGCGCAATCCGCCCAGGCAGCTTCATGGCTGGCATGGATATTGGCAATCCGGCTCTTGCGCCCCTGCCAGGCGATAACCGCCCAGAGCCGGTCGGTCGCAGGCAAAGGCTGTCGGAACATCAGCAGTTGAGACATCGATCGCCGCCCCCCGGATATTCATTCCTGTGCCAGCGAGCGGATCACGTTGCGGGCAGTATCGTCAAGGGTTGGCAACAAACCTTGCTGCCTGCAGGAACCCAATGTAAGGCGATACGCTCAATCTGCGGCACGAGATCCTTGCGCCGACAACCCGTTCTGCGGAGACTACCCTGATGGTGCGCCTTCTTGTTATCGTCGTGTTTCTCGTGGCCCTCATCACCTTCGCCCTGAGCAATCCCGACGCCCAGCCGCTTTGGATCGTCTCCTATGGCTGGCAGTTTTCGGTCGGCATGCTGGTACTCGGCGTCGGCGCGGCCAGCTTCCTGATTGGCGGATTTGTTATGCTGATCGGCGAGTTCAAGCAGCGCTCACGCGCCCGCAAGGCAGAGCAGCAGGTGCGCGCCCTCGAAACCCAGGTACTCGATCTGCATCAGCGCATCGACCGCCTGACCGTGGGTACGGATCCCAGCCGCGCTCCCTATGATACAGCCCCCGTTCCCTCAGCCCCCGCTGTCTGAGCGGCAGGCCGCTCCCGCAAGCCGCAACCGCTACGATCCCTCAGTTGATACCGATCGAGACCTCATGAAACGCACCCGTCTGATTGCCGCCCTCGACACACAGGATCTTGGACAGGCCCGAGACTGGGCGCGCGCGCTGGACGGATCGGTCGATGCAATCAAGCTCGGGATGGAATTTACCTATGCGCAAGGCTTGTCCGCTATCAGGGACGTGGCCGGTGACAGGACGCTCTTCCTCGATCTCAAGCTGCACGATATCCCCAACACAGTCGCCAAGGGGCTGGCGAGCCTCGCCCCAATCGGCGCATCTTTGCTGACCATTCATGCCAGCGGAGGCTCCGCCATGATCCGGGCGGCGCGCCAGGCGATCGACGCCGCCTATCCGCCCCTGCACCGTCCTATCCTTCTTGCCGTCACGGTACTGACAAGCCTGGATAGCGCAGCCCTGAACGAGATCGGTGTCGCCGCGACACCACGTGAGCAGGTCGTACGCCTTGGCCGCCTCGCGATGACGGCTGGCGCTGATGGCCTTGTCTGCTCGGCCGAGGAAATTGCGCCCCTGCGCGACGCACTGGGCGAGGCACCCGTTCTAGTCGTACCCGGCATCCGTCCAGCAGGAAGCAGCGCGGATGATCAGAAGCGCATCATGACACCCAGGCAAGCAGCCCAGGCAGGCGCTGACTGGATTGTGGTCGGTCGCCCGATCACCCAGGCCCCGGATCCCGCAAAGGCTGCCGCGGCCATTCAGGCGGAACTGGCATTGGCGTGAAAAGAGGCGTCAAGATCTGTGGCCTGACCGAGGTGCAGGGGCTCAGAGCCGCCTGTGACGAGAGGGCAGAATGGATTGGCTTCGTCTTCTTTGCCCGCTCACCACGCTTTGTGACCCCTGTCCAAGCGGCACGCCTGGTGAGTTCGATCTCCACCCCTTTACCTGAGACGGTCGGACTTTTCGTCAAGGCAACGGATGAAGAGATCGCCGCAACTTTGACCGAGATCCCCCTCTCGGTCCTGCAGATCTACGACACACCTGAACGCGCGCGCAGCATCCGCGAGCGCTTTTCTCTGCCCGTCTGGCTGTCCCGCGCCGTGAGCGGCACAGGGGACCTGCCGACCGAAGCCGACATCGATGGATATGTGATCGAACCCCGTCCACCGGCGGGCGCGACGCGCCCGGGCGGTAACGGGGTGACCCTTGACTGGCGCCTGATGCGCAGCTGGCAGGCGCCCGCCCCATGGATGCTCGCAGGCGGCCTCACGCCGGAGAGCGTTGCCGACGCCATCGTTGCCTCCGGGGCACAGGCTGTGGATGTTTCATCTGGGGTGGAAACTGCTCCGGGCCAGAAATCACCAGAGCTGATTCGAAACTTCATCAAAAACGCCCGAAGCGCGTCTGTGGGTACTTGCGCACCTGAGAGAAACTGATATGGTCCGCCCGCGCTGGAGAGATGGCCGAGCGGCTTAAGGCGCACGCTTGGAAAGCGTGTGTACGTTAATAGCGTACCGTGGGTTCGAATCCCACTCTCTCCGCCACTTTGCTCTCGACAAGTCGCAAAGAACGTTCTCGCTCTGAGAAAGCAGTCACATTTTTGCACCCGCGGCTCGCTTATAATCGCCCCAGCCTGAACAAACCGCGCGATCATCGCGTCGTTTGAGCGTCGCCAGTTTCCATCGAGCGGTGTACGACGAACTCCACAAGCAAGTAGGATCTGCCGCCCCAAAGGGGTAACACTTGCACGGCGCTCACATTCAAAGCGAGATCATTCGGCATCGCCGCGCCAGAACAATGCATCTTTCTGATATAATTCTGCACGCCCTTGGTTAAAATCTATCTGAACCGGAGGCCCATATCTATCCTTCAGCGGCTGGAAGGATGAGAGCCGCAAGCTCTCACCCCTCTTGCCCTTAACTTATCGAAAAGTCAGAGACCCTCAGATCGGTCACACCAAGGAAAGTAATTTTCGCATCACCGTCGATCATCACTGAGGTATTGCCTCCCGAGATCGTCGCGGTATTCAGAATATTCTGTGCAGCCGCAGTCGGGTTGGCAGGGCTATAAAAATAAAGGAAAAACTTGTTATCAGCAGCACGGAAATCGGTGATGGTGAAATTACCCGCAGTGTGGTTGGCAAGCATTCCGAAAAGGTTCCCCGCACCCGAGCCACCCGTGACGGTAGCCGCTGCTGAAGCATTCGATGTGCCAGCAAAAGCCGTACCGAAATAGAACTGATCGGAGGCCGTTCCGCCGATGACCGTCTGCTGACCCGCGCCCGTCCAGGCGTCCAGTCCCCCGGCCACAGCGCGCCCGTCGATATACTGATCCCCCGTTGTGTAAGGCTGATTGGCCGTAAAAAGGAGGCGGGAGGAGGAACTCAGGGTGGCAGTCAGAGCGTTTGCACCAAAAATCGTGCCCGCTCCTGCCGAAATGGTTGTCTGCCCGGTACCGGAAATGAAACGCAACGCCCCTGCCACGCTGATGTTCTGGTTGCTTCCATGCACCACCTGCAAATCGCCTGCTGCGGAAATCGTGTCGCCTTGGGTACCGGTCACAGTCGCCGAACCGAAGCTGACATTCACGACTGACGAGGTACCCCCATAAACCGAGCTGTTATCGCCCACCGTGATCTTGTTGCCAGCGGAGAAATCCATCACTGCAGCGTTGGTCTGCATGATCGCCGTGGCGTTCCCACCCTGGAGTGATACGGTGTCGATCGCGCCTGCAGCGCCGTAAATCGTGTCCTGACCCAAAGACGTCACGAAGTTATTAGAGCCACCCAGATAGATCAGGTTGCTACCCGTACCACCAGTGATCGTGTTGGTTCCACTCGCCCCATAGATCGTGTCGTTGCCCGACCCTGTCGCAATATTCCAGTTGCCCGAGGATTGCGAGGCATTGAAGACGTTGTTTCCCTGCGTCCCAGCAAAGCTGCCAGAGGCATTGCCTACCTTGACCGTCGATCCATACTGATTGGACGACACGATATTCTGGTAGCTGGCCGAATCCTGAGTCGTATCCAGGCTCACCGCCCCCGCGAGCGCAGTTGTACTCGTCGAGGCCACAACGATGTTGGAATAATTGCCTGAAACGCCATAGCTCCCGGCGACGTCGATGATCGCTTGCGAAGCCCGGTTTGACGAGACATAGCCATTCGAGCCCGGGCTCAGAATGCTGTTATCCAATGCGCCGGCTGCGAGGAGGGACTGGATGCTGGAAGCGTAGGACTGGGCCAGCGTTCCCGCCGTATCGCCAGACGTGTAAGGAATGAGAACCGTGTTATTCACGCCTTTGACGACAAGATTGGGCATCGTGACCTCTGTTGTGTTCGCGCCAGTGCTGTTTTCCGGCGTCATTGAAACGATTGAGCTGGTGCTGGAACGGTCGGCGTAGCTGACCGTCTTGCTGGTGTCGTAGGTAACCGTAGGGCTCTCGACATTGTAGTTTCCGGTAACGTCTGTGGCAGAGCCCGTACCGTTACTTTCGACCCCAATATAGACACCACTGAGATACCAGTTGGCCATATTGGTCAGTTCGCTGGCGAGGCTCGGATACATGCCGATCATCGCCTTGATCGCGGCCATCAGACCCTGATTAAGGTCGATCGTCGTCTGATACATCACGCCGTCATTCGACGGATCAAGGGGGTTGATATAGGCCGCACGCGAACCACTGACGTTGTAGATCGTCCCGCCGAGAGAATTCGGAAGATAAACATAAGCTTCCGGCTTGCCCGTATAGTCTACCGTCTCGAACTGCAGGAAAAGGCCAAAGTTCAGATTGGCGCTATGATAGTTAATCGTAAAATTGATACCCGCCTGGTAAGTGCCAGTCGTACCCCGGTAGTCGCTGATACCCTGAATAAAAGAGGCAGTCAGCTGATGATTAAATGAATATTGCCCATCAATGTCGCCAAGCGCGGCAAGCTGCACGTCCAGCAGGTGCCCACCCTGAGCGGCCATTTGGTAAATGTAATGACCATTATCCGGATCACGGAAAACATTATAGCTCGTCGTACCCGAGGCCGAAGTGGAGGAGCCCTGTGTCCAATGCCCCACCGAATACCCGAAATCGTTATCCCAGACCTGAGTATCATCACCCGCAAGCGGGTCGAAGGCCGACGCCGCATTCCACTGGACGATGGCCCAGTCAGGAGAGTCATCGCCTGTCAGGTCCGAGAGCGTGTTGTTGTACTGGATCTGTCCGTTAATCACCTGCTGGGTGTTCATCGGCAGATTGGGACCCTCGACGCTCGGGTCAGTAAAGATCTCGCTCAGAGTCTGGCCGTTATTGGTATTCATCGTTAATCCGACCCCTGGATCGTAAATAGCAACATTACGCTTTGAACTGAAGACAGTTTGCTTGCTTAGCCTTTAAAATCCATTAATTTGGATTGGAAAAGATCACCAAAACGTGATGTCAATTTACATGACTATTACAGAACGATATTGCGGTTCGATTGGCAAATCTCCTGTTTCCATTCGCAATGTAATGGCAAAGAATCGTCATGGCACACCATAATTCGTTAAGATCCACGTATAATTTGATACTCACTCGTTAAATATGTCAAACCCCGTGAAAATCCTCGATCCAACTCGTTATAGGTAATCAAAATCCGTCTCATTTTTCGATCGTTTGCTCGGTCGGCACCTGAATTTCATTGTTATTTCGGTTTCTTGTTCTTTTCAGAGGTCTTCAAAAAAGTTTCTCAAATATGACGCGAAAGTGATTTTTATCGAAAAAATCGACCAGGCCGTGCCGTTGAAGGACAAATCTTCCCCGATTCGGGCGAACCAGCACGCCAGGATCGGGGTAGTTGCGTGCAGAGTCGGCCCGCCTGAGAGACAAGAGAAAACTAAAGGGCAACGAATACGCTCACACCGACGCGACAATCTGCATCGGCATCCTGAGACGCCTTACCCCTTCATAGGACCTCGTATCTGAGCCTTCCCTGAGAGCAGGTCCCCCCATGGATGACGTATCCGGATTGGGATGGGGAACGCTGACGCGCTCAGACAACAGGCCCTGCAGCGACCCGCGCCAGACTCGTTTAGCGCAGGGGGAAATTCTTCAGAACCCATCCGCGGTACGGGCCCGAAGTTTCCGTAAGGAAGAATGCTGGCGCTCACATCACGCACCGCTGCACCGCCCTATTCCGTCATGGCAAAAAAAAACCTCCGGCACAGGCCGGAGGTTCGTGAGGCTTAAACCGCTTTCATGCGGTCAGCGCGGTGCGAGCACCATGATCATCTGGCGATTTTCAAGCTTGGGCATTTGCTCGACCTTCGCCTTGTCTTCCATCTCGGTACGAATGCGTTCGAGCATCTTGATACCGAGCTCCTGATGGGCCATTTCACGACCCTTGAAGCGCAACGATACCTTGACCTTGTCGCCTTCCGCGAGGAACGAGTTCATGGCGCGCAGTTTGACCTGGTAGTCATTTTCATTGGTGCTGGGGCGCACCTTGACTTCCTTGATCTCTATGACCTTCTGCTTCTTACGCGCTTCGTTCTTCTTCTTCTGCTGTTCGTACTTGAACTTGCCGTAGTCGAGAATCTTGACGACAGGTGGCTCAGCCGTCGGGCTGATTTCCAGAAGGTCGAGCCCGACCGAATAGGCGCGT
>Ga0157365_10000387_pt1 | contig 19274 bp, 20 predicted proteins | sample AttsexASBM3_FD_111478 | JGI IMG/M metagenome (GOLD analysis project Ga0157365, IMG submission 111478) | Fungus gardens microbial communities from leaf cutter ant in Ribeirão Preto, State of São Paulo, Brazil - Atta sexdens ASBM3 | ecosystem: Host-associated > Fungi > Mycelium > Unclassified ... | reverse complement strand
AGCAAAATCTGTTCTTCAGGGTGATGCAAAGATTGAAGATGATGATGCAAATGCAGTTTCAGGCTTTATTAATAGAGCATTAAATGAAGAGCATCCGGAGCATAAAATTTTATCATCAGAAGATTTAGTTTTAACTGATGAAGCCGGAATGGTCGGTTCCGAAGATATGGAATTATTGTTGAATATTGCAGAAAAATCAGGGACAAAATTGATATTAGCTGGCGATACAAAACAGCTTCAGCCTGTTTCGCCTGGTAGCCCTATGAAGTTGCTTGCTGGCATCATTGGCACACAACAAATCCGAACTGTTCGCAGACAAAGAGCGGATTGGATGAAAAAAGCTTCTGAAAATTTTGGAACAATGAAAGGCGATGAAGCACTATCAGCATATTATTCAAATGGAAAAATTGAATTCATAAATGGTCATCAGGACTCGATTGATGCACTTGTTCAGGCTTGGAAAGCTGATGTTGCAAAGGTGGATGCAAGCCCTGAATTAAGAGAAGCAGAGTTTAAAAATCAGGGTTCAGCCCGCCTTGCTGTTTGTTCAACTAATAAAGATGTTCAAGCACTTAATCAGGCATTAAGGCAAGGATACAGAGAAGCGGGAAGGCTTACTGGTGAAGATATCACAGTGAAAGCTTACACACGCGGAAGCAAACCTGAATTAGTAGACTTGAAACTTGCATCTGGTGACAGAATTATTTTTTCTGATTCAATCAAAATTTCAGAAAATCAGTCAGTGAATAATTCTGATATTGGCACGATAACAGGAATCACATTTCAAGATGGAAAGCCTGTTATATCGTTCAAAATGGATAAACTTGATTCAGATGGAAAGCCTGTTGAGTTTACAAAGCCTTATGAAGAACTGATTGGAAAAAAGAAAAAGAAGGATGGTTCAGCATACGAGCATCCTTTGCTTCAACATGCTTATGCGGTCACAAATCACGCTTCCCAGGGTTCAACAGTTGAAAATTGCTTTGTTCTGAATTCTATCGGTATGCAGTCTGAAGCTTGCTATGTGGCGATGACTCGACATAAAGGCGATGTCAGGATGTTTGTTGATAAATCCAGAATTATCAAAAATCTTGCAAGATATAATGAAGAAAATAACACTCTTGCAATCGGAAAAGATAAAATGGAAATCAGCAAAGAGGCAGGTGATGAAATAGAAGAAGAAATTGGCAAAGATTTAGAAAATGAAGAATGTTTGGCATACATTCAAAAAGAGGTTTTGTTTTCACAAGAGAAAACAAATAACTTTGACTTTTTAAATCCTGAAGAAAAGCGTGAATTCCTTTCTAATAATTCTGACATTGAAGAACCAAAGCTGAAGGCTGATGATATTGATGCTGATTTCAATGAAAAAGATGATGCAAAAATATCTGACATAGTGACTGATGAAATATCTTTTGAAGATATGAATTCATTCATAAGTGAACAAATTGAAGAAGAGGCATTCAAGCCGAAATTTAGAAAAAAGGATAAAAAAGGAGAAAGCACAATGACCGCAGAATTTGAGAATAAAAAACAAGAAACAGCAACAAAAACATCTTTCGGATTTCAGAAAAAACCTATCGGATTTACTAGAAAACCCGCCGTTGCTGTTGATTTTCAAGCCCGCAGAAAGGCACAGGGAGACTATTTAAAGAAGCACCTGGATTTAGCACAGCTTGCCAGCCAATCAGGTTTTCAGGTGAAGGAAACAGAAGACAAGAAAGGTAGATTTTGGATTGCAAAATCTGGAAATAGAGAACTTTTGATTTGGAATAATGCTTCAGGATGGGGATTCAAAGAAAGAGGAATGTCATCAGATGCCATTGCTTTCATCCAGTCTGTAAAAGGATGCAGAGCAGGAGAAGCAAGGGAAGAAGGATTAAGATTTATTGGAAAAGATGAAGATTTCTTTCCAGGGAAAGCTGAAATTTCTTCAGATTCAGTAATCTCTGATGATTTCAAAGATAAGCGAATTCAGAAGAATGATGACAAATCCCCTGAAGAGAAAAAAATAGAAAAAGAGCTTATTCAGTCTGCTTTCCTGGCTATGCCTAATTTGCCATTTGGCAACAATCTTCTTGAAGAAAGAGGCATCAGTGAATCTACGATTGGCAAATTCAGACCTGATATTAAAACAGATGGATACAAGAATATTGTATTCCCTCACCGTGATTCAGAAGGAAGGATTTCTTCATATTCCAAGAAAGGAAGAAGGCTTCATGAGTTGGATAAAAGAAGCTATTCTCATGTTGCATCTGGTGGAAAAAAATCTCTTGTAACCCTTGGAAATACTGAAAACCCAACTTCTATTTATATAGCTGAAAATGCAATTGATGCTCTTTCATATTTAGAAATGAAGGGTTCAACAGAAAGACCTTTGGTTATCGGTACAGACGGCACAATCACAGATGAAGCATTTAAATCATTAAAATCTTTCTCTGATAGATTTCCAGAAGCTAATATAAAAATATTATCAGACAATGATGAACAGCAGATTTTAAAGATAAAAGATGGTAATAAATTAACATTGCAATTGGGTTCTGTTTCATCTGAAAAATGGAGTGAACAAATTAAAGAAGCAATGGCAAACAGTAAAAATGTTTCTGTTGAAAATCCTCCTTTTAATTTTAAAGATTGGAATGATTATTTACAAAATAAACCAAAAGAAAATCTGCATGATAAATTAATCAGCAAAGCAAAGATTTTCATGGGTAAATTGAATGCATATGAAAATATTAGAGGCATGATTGCATATAAAGAAATTGAATTACAAAAAATAAAAGATGATGCAAGATTAAGCCTTCAAGATATGCCTGAATACGCACCTGTTTCTATTGTTAAATTCGGAAAAGACTATGAAGATAAAGAGAAGGAAATAAATACATATTTAGATAAAAGATTATCAGAAAAGAAAATATATGTTAAAGAAGGAGGTAATTACAGATTAATTTCACATGAAGATATTGATGAAAAAAATCTGAATAATCTTATTTCTAGAAATAGTATTATGTATTTAAATGCTGTTCCTAAGTCTACATTAAATCATGATGAAAGTCATCTTGATAGCATTGCAAATTTCATCAGAGATAATGAATTTGAAGCTATTAAAAAAGTATCTGACAAAGTTAATGACATGAAACCTGTTGAACTTCCTCCTAATCCTGTTTCCCAGGATAGCACGGATGAACAGGAACAAAAGGCATTTGAAAGCTTACTGGAAGCCCGCCTGAAGGCTCACAGCGGATATGAATACGCAAGGAAGCAGAATGCCGAGATGCAAGAGAGCTTCAAACGTGGTGTCAGCATGACGCAGACGAAGACAGACAGGATGAAGCAGAATCATGAAGACATGATGGAAATCAGAAATCAGGTCCGTGATGAACTCATTCAGCAAATTCAGAGAGAAAACAATCATGATGAAACTCATGAGGAAGCATTAAAGAGATAATTCCTTTCTCTTTTTCTCTCATGGGGTTCTGGTCAGCTTATGAAAAATAGGCTGGCTTTTTTTATGGGAAAAGAATTCAACAGCCCCTTTAAAGAAAAAAAGAAAATATTGTTTTTTTTATTTAGGATAACAGGACAATAAAAAAGGCTACCCGATTAAGATAGCCTTGCTATGTTTCGAATATTTGTTCTATTTTCATTTTATTACTTAGTAATAGTTTCTTTTAGGCGCAGGAAGAATACATGCAGAAATTAAAGCGCATGGGTACATGCCAGCAAAAGCAGAACCAATAAAAATCCAGGGATTATGTTCCATGAAAACGAAACCAATCAATCCGCAAATTGCCATCAAAGAAAATAGAGTGAAGTTAAAAACCACCTTATATAAATACGTATTCATGTTAAATCTCCTTTCTTACTCTTAATATATAAATATAATATCATGCATATTATGGTTTGTCAATAAAAATATCTTATAATTAAAATAAAAAGAGTAGACGGTTTTATTATCTACTCTTCTTAAAATTTCGTTACTTACTCTGTTGAGTTGTTCCATCCTTATCATCATTATTTTCGGTCTTTTTTTCTTCAGAATTTTTACTTTCATTTTTGCCAACTGATTTATTTGGCATTTTTTGTTGCTGTAACATTTCTGAATTTTGATTATTTTGATTAGGATTAACTTTTTTTCCAGGGTTTGCACTTCTATTTTGATTTTGAAGAGTGTGGCGAATGTCACCAGCCGTTTCTTTTGATTTTGATTCAACATTTGCAATGACATTTCCAGTATTGTGTTGAACATCGCCAGCAGTAGCAATCCAGCCATTGAATCTTTTAATAACATCAGAAGGCACATCACGGACTATATGCATACAAGCAACGAAAGATGCTAACTGAATAGAAGAGAGCATTAATATCATTGCTGCATCAGTGATTAGACCGCTTACACTGTTACCTTGTTGAGCAATGAACGAATTCACGAATGTCAAATTGATGTAATTCATAACTATTGGCAAAACGATATTGACAGCTTCAAAACTTAATACTGTTAGTGTTGGAAAAAGTAGAGTTCCAATCAATAAATCAAGACCTGATTCATGTGGTCTATCAATGATTTTTTCACCGCTCATATTTGCATATTTGAACCATAAAACAGGCTGACAGATGACGAATTCAACAATAGTTTTCAACCAGGCTATGAGAATGAAAGTTCCCATTATTGTCATCGTCATAGGCATAACGAAAGCGTGGATAAAAGCTGAAATCCACAATCCGGCAAGTATGATGAAAAGATATGGTGATAAGAAATTTAAGACAGATGCACCGCCCAATTTCTCACTCGCAAAATTTCCCAAAACTACAGCACCAGCAACACCACCAGAGAAACCGACATCAAAAGCATCAAACAAATATTGACCTTCATTTCTGATAGTAGAAAGCGGGTCAGTCTGGTCAGTAGACGCCATTTCACCCAGTGTTTCCGCCATTTTGTGGCTTAATGGAGCAATTAATTTTTGAGTCCAGTAGCTATCAGATGTATTCGCACTGTCAGCTAAATCAGCGCCGTCCATCATTGAAGATTTCATTGCTTCTTTCTTCAATTCATCATTTAATTGATTTTCAGCAGCTTTTAACGGCGCACTATAAGAAAATAAAACTTCATTATTTGATAAATTTGAAGCTACTAACGTTTTTTGAATCATCTGATTACTAATTGATTGAGCATTTGCCAAAATAGATGAATGATAAAACATTAATAACCATCCATACTCTTCATTATCACTTTTTGCTTTATTGTAATAAGCTTGATTTACAGTATTATTTAACTGTACTGATGCTTTTTTCATATCATTGTCATATTGCAAAGCATATGCTGATAATGCACCAGAAATATTTGACGGATAGCTCGAAATTTTCTTTTGAACTATGCCAATTGGTAAAGTAAAATTCGCCATGTTTTTAAATTGCTCTGAATTTCTTATTTTAGATATAAGAGAACTCATTGCATTAATTCGCGCTTGATTGTATGTAGACATTGCACTTGTTAAATTAATATTTCCATCATTCCATTTATTTTCAATAGTTATTGGTTTTTCGTTTATTGAATATGAAAAATTACCACAATTTCCGTAAGACCAATTTACAGAATTCGTTGATTTAGAGCCTTTTAAATCAGGCTGATTGATATTGTAGTATGATAAATTTTCTTTATCTTCTTGAGAAATAACGTTATAACATAGTTCAGCTTTTAAGATATTTTTGGCTAAATCAACACTATTAAAATTTGGACTTACTTCAGAAATACCTGTTGATGTTGAATCTTTTGGAGGTGTTAAAGTTGAGTCAAAATAAGGATTCCATACAGAGTTCGCAAGGTTATTTGAGACTTTAAGAGTTTCGAAAGCTAAAAGAACGCCCGCAGAACCCGCAGATGGAATTGGAAACAAGAAACAAGCCATTAAGCAGAGTCTAACGAGACCCACACTTCCAAAAATATTCTTTGTAAAACTACCTTCTTCTGCTGCTTTCAACATTAAAGGAATGATATAAAAACACCAGCCAATTACCGCAGTTGCAAAAACAAATGACGCAAATACAGCTATTGAATTGAAAAATGGACTTTGAGCATTTACAAGCTGAAAAATTTGACCTGTAGTATCATTTGATGACGGATTTTGAAACCATTTTTCAATATTATCTAAAGGATTTGCACTTGCTTCTTGAGAAAAGAATAATACAAAAACAAATAATGGTAATATACATTTGAATATATTTTTTATATCTCCGGTAATGAATTTGAAGAATTTTTTTTCTCCTGTTTCTTTTCTTTTAATAAGTAGCCTTATATTATAATTAGAAAAAGAAGAGCATAAAAATAAGAATAATGCCAGCATTGAAAATGCTAAATCATATATTTTTAAAAATAGAGAATTATTAATTATCATCTGAATAAAAGATAATATCGACAATACAATCATCAATATACTTGCATATCTTGTATTCCTTTCATTTTTATTCGCTATTTGTTCATCGAAGTTAATTTTTTCTATTTTTATTGTTTTTATCTCTTCAGCAGAACGCGAAGGTGCAGATAAAATTTGCAAAATGTCTTGTGTTACTCTCATTTTCTTTATTTTTTTTGTTATAAAATTCATTTTTTTTCTCCATAATTACTTTTTAAAATTTAAATCTAAATAAACAGGTGGCTCATATGTCAGCAATTTTTGACCGTAAGGGGCTTGGCTCTTAGGATTGCGTGGAAACCAGTATTTCGGATTCCTGATAAGCTTCCAGGTGACGTTGCTTTCTCTCATGCTTAATTCCAGAAACTCTTCAGCAAGCGGGTAGAGCTTCCAGAAGCAAACCAGCGGCATAATCAAGCCAATTAGAGAGAAAGAAATTCCAAGGAAGATTTTCATGATGATAAAAAAAACAGAGATTGAAGCTAATGTTCCATAATATTTAAAAAATATACTTCTTTTATATTTTTCAATATTTTCATCATGAATGCCTTTTTGGCTATATTCTTGAAAAAAAATACTGTCATCTGTTGTCAAAATTTTCTGACCATACAGAGTGTCTCCATTCGGAGATATTACTGAATATCCTTTTTTTCTTAATTCTCGCGCAATTTCTTCTGTATGTGCAAATAAGCTTATATTATCATCATATAAATCTGTATTGTTATTGTCATACATGCCAATCCTCCTTTTCTTTATAATTTTGATAGATTTCAAAATTCCCATAATTTATATTATCACATTTATTTAATATTGTCAAATAATATTGATTTAATTGTTAAATATTTTTTGTATTCATTCGATAATTCAATGGGTATTTCAATATTGAATTACATATTGAAGTACGATTTCTGGGAAAATTATATTTTTTCAATTTTTTTAACGTCTAAAAAATGGCGGAAAACAGCCATTAATGAATTATGCGAATCGGAAGAATTATTGGGGAAAGCGTTTTTCTTCGTGTTTGTCAATAGAAATATGTTGACAAGCTGAAAAAAGTTTTCTATAAAGGCTTCATCAAATTCCTGGAGCCCTGGAAATGGCTTTTAGGCGCAGGAATTGGATACGGCATTTTTGAAAGGATGACGGTCATGATTAAAAGAAGGAGATTTGAATCATGGAAGGTATGTACGATTTAGAAAAGCTTACTCATGTAGGGGATTGCTTTGACATCCCAGATGGTAAGATTTGGACAAGATTTTTGAAGACGGGGAAGGGCATTTATGCTTTCCCGGCAGAAAGCCCAATTTCTGAAGATTTTTCAGGGCTTTGGCGTGATACAAGTTTAGCCGTTTTCGCATCTCTTAGTGATTCAAAGCTGGTTGAGATGAATATTTCGCTGGATGATGAAGCTGAAGATTTCATTTTCTGGAAACCAGAAATTGAAGGCGAAGACATCACCACAGTTTTCAATTTAAAATATGATGATATTGAGCAGACCCGCCTGATTGGCTTGCGCTCTGCTGGAATTGCTTGCTCTTTTGGAGCTTTGCAGATGCTTGCCGAAAGCACTGATGAAAATATTCGTATGAATGCCCTGGATAGCATTCAGGAGCTTCAGGAATGCATCAGAGAGGAAGAAATCAGGCTTGCTCTTCAATTAGCCTGGTCTTGCGCTGAAATCTGATTTTTTAAAGCTTTAAAACTCCTGATGGCTGTTCATCAGGAGGCGATTAATCACGCCTGAAAAATAGGAAAGGGCATTTTAGAAGGAGTAATTTGAATGATTGATGATTTTGATGACTTTACAAAAAAATGGATGGATGAAGCAAAAGGCATTCATCTAAGCATCTTTAAAAATGAAGATAGTATTGATTATATTTCTGGTGATAAAATTGTGTGTTTTTCACATAATAAATTGCTTTCAGAAAAAGGCATAGTTGAATATTTAGAGCCAATATTTGAAAACAGTCTTGATAATTACAGACTATTTTTAATTGAAGATAAGAAAATTGAATTGTGGGGAAAATCGCTAGGATTGATTTACTCTTATATGTCATTAGAAAAGATTATCAATAATTCTGATGATGATTTTCATAAAGCCAAAATTATTAAAAAGAGACTTTATTGCAATCCAATTTTCAGGAGTGAGAATAGACGAATTCTTAATCATTTCTATTCAATTTTAGATATAAGATTAAATACAATTGTAGATTGAGAATTCAAAATCATATATGTCAGATAATTCAATGACATATATGGTGACATAACCCCTTGAGAGAAAAAGGATAAAAAAGAAAGGAATTTTTAGATGTTTATCAGCACTATTGAAGATTATTATACTGAGATTTCAAAGATTTTCAACAAACACAAAGTCCGCAGACATGAAAGAATGTTTCTCTGTTCTGTCGGGATGATGTCAGCTTTCATCATTCCTGATGCATATAAAAATATTAGCCTGGATATGATTCAGGCTTCTATTCCTGACAATTTAAAATCCGAATTATCCCACAGAATGCCACTAATTCAGCAATACAAAAATCTATGGGAAGACCTGATTCCATTCCTGAAAAAATGCCCGATGAATTTAGGAGATTATGTTTCACGGCTGGAAGCTGATTTCCAGGATGGCTCATATTATGAGACACCGAAAGACATTGTGAATCTGATTTATAAGCTGGTTGACCGCAGGGCAGGGCAAGGCAAAATCTACGACATGACGGCTGGCACAGGTTCAATGTTGCTTCCTGCTGTTGAGCGAGGCTTTGATATCTATGGACAGGAACAGGATGCAGAACGCGCATTTGCCTGTTTTGCAAACATTGCGTGGAAGAACGCCGACACCATTATGAGAATGCCGACCATTGAAAAGAATTATGAATTACTGAAGATGTTAGTGAGCTAAAAAACATATATGTCAGATAATTCAATGACATATATGACAACATATTCAAATAGGCTCTCTTTGAGCTTCTTCCAGTGAAGCACCATTATCTAATCTTGTAAGAATAATTTTTACTTTTCTCATTGCTTCATCTGGATTTTTTCTAAATCCATTTGTTATTTGATGCCCATCTCTGAATGGAATACCCATTCCATCTTTTTCAATAAAGGTAATTTTATCATCTATAATAAAATCAAATCCTTCAGCACCATTACCGATTGGAGAAGGAGTCACGCATATATATTCACCATTATTTTCTATAATTGAATGAAGAACATAAACTTCATCATTTAGAATATATCCAGTAACTCTTCTTATTTTTTTGGATGGATCGTTTTCTTCCATAAAATATGCATTTTGATGACACTCATTTGGCTTCATCCTCATATAAGCCAAATCAGCTTCTGGAGCGCGATATGCTCTGACAGATGGAAGCTGACTAATTTCAGATACAGCCTTGATTTCATAATCATCTGGCTCAGTTAGCCATCTTTCAGCACGCTTCCGGAAATCTGCAATTTCTTGCATTTTCCGAATTTTTGCTTGTCCCATAATAAAGATATCCTTTTCTAAAGAGAGAAGAATATCATAAAAATTCACAGCATTAAGCTGAACGATTGTTCTTTTTTCTTTTTTTCTCTAAAGGGGATAGTAAGCTTTCATAAAATAGAGAAAGCCTTACAAATACAGGGAAAAGCTTAATTTTAAAAAAGTGAATTTTCTCTCTATATATAATAGAGAGATTTGTCACTATTTCATTTATCTATTTATAAACAAAATGTCAATATTTATTGATTACTTGAAATCAGGCTGATTGCTGTTTTTTCAAACCTGCTGATTCAAGTTCGCGTTCAAGTTCGGGCATGGCTTTATCAATAATTTCTCGAAGCACACCAGAGATAGACATAGAGCGACCATCAGGCGTTCGTATGCCCTGAATTCTGCGAAGACCAGAAACTTCTCTTATAAGATTCATTTGGGCTTTCTCGACAATGAAAGCCATAGCTTCTTTCTCTGGTGAAAGGTTTTTATTTGACATACTGCCTCCCCCTTATGAAGCTTGCTTTTATATAAGACTAAAAGACAGGAAAATCAACTTTTTCAACAGCCCTGTTGATATCTCTGTTGAAAACCTGTTGATATCTTGTTGATATTTCGGTTTCGCATCTTTCGCTTGCGCTCTTAGAAAAGTTCTTCAAAGAGAGTAAAAAAGAGAACAAAATAAGAATATTTTTTATTTTTATGATGTTTTTCAGTGACTTACAAAATAGTGACAAATCTCTCTATATATAAAGAAACTTTTTTCACTTTTTGAGAGCGATTCCGTGTGTGATTTTGAAAATTGCTCATGAAGAATAAGGCTAAACCGCTGATTTTAGATAAAAAAAATCAGTTAGCTTGATTTTCTTGCAATTTTTCTGAAATGAGCCTTACAATGAAAAGGCCACCAGATGCGGAAACATCCAGTGGCCCTTCGGGAAACCGGAGGAATTGGCAATTTGCTGTTGTTCAAAAGGTTTGGCGACCAACAACAGCGCGGACAGAAGGTAAGATGTCCTTTTCCAATTCGTCCTTCTGGCTATTAAGTTAGCCGGACTAGATGGCGAAATCAAGGAAAAAGGGACTGATGAAAGCCTTCTGTTCGAAAACAGAGGGTATTTTTTATGTCGGGAACACTATCAGAATATAAGAAAAAGAGATTTAAGAGTGATGATATTCTTCCAGGTTCGGAAGAAAAATCAGGATTCAAAACAGGTTGGCAGGGTGATGACTTGGTTCCATTTCTGCCACCTAAGCTTTCAGCACAAGAAGGTTCAGCAAAGCTTGAAGAAATCTTAAATGATTTCTCGCATAAAATTCTGAATTATCTTGATGATAGAAAAGCAGAAAAAGAAGATATTATTCCCCCTGTTATGGCTGTTGAAATGCCAGCCGGAGCGGGAAAGACTGAATTAGTTCTCCGTACCATCCAAGCCTTAAATCTTCGTGTTGCAATGTCACTTCCATATGTCAAATTATGCGTGGAAGTTGGAGAACGCCTTTCTAATGCTGGCATTCCAGTTCGTATCATCAGAGGCAGAAGCCAGCCCATCGAGGGGCAGGATGATGACACGAATAAAGATGAAATTATTTATATGTGTCAGCGTCATAAGCACGCGACAGAATTAGCAACCAGAAGAGCAGGGAATATTTATAATATTCTTTGTGAGAGAAAGACTAAAGATAAGCTTGGCAATGAAGAAGTTGTTCGTTGTCCTTTCTTTGAAGAATGCCAATACATCAGGCAACAGGCAGAATTAAAGCAAGATTTTCAAGGTGTGACAATTTTCTGTCACCAATATTTATCTATCAAATCTGATTTGATTAACGAAAAACGATATGACCTTTTGATTATTGATGAAAGTTTCTGGCAGACGCTGACCCGTAATGTTGCTTTGCGTATGCCACTTCATGCCCGAAAGCTTTCAAAACAAGCACGACCTTTCACAATTCCGAAAGGTTGGACTGAAGAAAATCTGGAAGTATCTCTTGCTATTTGGGAAGAGCAGAAATTTGAAATGAGGAAGCTAATCAGGGGATTAGCTAATAATCTTGAAAATCAAAGAGACAGATTATTTAAATCTGATTTGGAAGATTTTGAATTTGATGAAGATGATTTGAAATTTTTTCAAACTTTCGAATATGAGAGTGTGGAAGTTCCGGAAATTCATCCTGGAATGACTGAAAATGAGATTGTAAATGCACTTCAGAATATGCCTGTTGGCGAAGCTTTCACATGGGCTAGGCTCTGGAAAAATCTCAGCAAAGAATGGAATTTGGAAAGAGAAGAATTGCACGGATTAACTATTAATCCGCTCTATCCTTTTCCAATGTTAGATGAAAATGGTAATCCTGCTGTTTGCTATGATGTAGCACTAATATTGAATTACAGGAGGGATGTTGTTTTCAAAAAACTTCCAATAATTGTTATTGATGCTGATGCAAAGTTTGAAATTTTGCATAAAATATTTCCACAATTACAGAATGAAGACTTTCATACAATCAATGTTGAAAGCAAAAATACTCACATCAGGCAGGTTTTTGATGATGTCGGTTCAAAATCAAAATATCTGTATTCAAAAGGGCAATCAGCAAAATCTTCAGTAAATAACAGAAATAATCTGTTTGATGCTTGTGTTGTCCAATCTGCCCGCCACGGCTTTTTCATGGGGGATGGCAACCAATCGGCTGAAAAGCCTGTTGTCATCGGTTTGAAAGGCATTTCAGAATTTTGGACTGAAAAAGATGGTCCAAACGAGAAAGCCCGCCAGTTCAATAAGGAAGACTTTCCTTTCCATCTTGAGCATCAGGGCAATATTAGAGGCATTGATAGATACAAGCACACGAAAAGCCTGATTGTGGCTGGACGTGTGGAACCGTCGATTGATGACCTTGAATCAATGGCAAGAGCATTTTTCTATGATGAAGAAAATGCTTTGGTTTTTCATGAAAGAGAGAAGGATGGAAACGGCAAAATCTTTGCCAAGCCATTCATCAAAGTTGAAAAACCAATACGCTCTAAAGATGGCAGATATGTTCTTGTTCCTGTTAATTTTCATCAGGAAAACCGAGCAAATATTATTCTTCAGCAAATAAGAGAGAGTGAAATTTCACAGGCTTATGCTCGCATTCGTCCTATTCATAGAAATGACAACAATATAGCTGATGTTGTTATTTTGACGAATATTCCAATGCCGAATGATTATATTGATAACTTCATCACATATAAAAGCTTCATGCCTTCTGTTCGTGAATTAGCATTAGTTGAGAAGGGGATAGAGCCAAAAAATAAAGGTGATTTTGTCAATCTTTGCTCAGAGTATGAATCATCAGAAATGGCATTAAAAAAGGCGGATACTCGCCGTTCTGATGCCAGTTTGAAACGCTTGTATCGTTCTCTGGATTTGGTTGAAATTACATACAAGGCGGAATCTGGATACAACAGGAAAGCTTATGTGAAAGCTGGAAAACAGGATTATTTTGATGGTTTTCAGATATTGGAAACTAAGCCTCTAAACATATCACATGAAGAAATTCAGGCTGAAAATTTCTTGGATTTTCCGGAGATTTCAGCAGAAAACAGGCTGAAAATTAAAAGATATATTCCTGATGTTTTGTTGAATTCTGAAAATTATGATTTCAAGAATGAGGAAGAGAACAGACTTGATATTATTTCTAACAACAATGTCATTGAATTCAATGACATTGGAAATGGTAAGTTAACCTTTGTATCTAATGTCATTTCACCTATTGAAGAAGGCGTTGAACTATCCCTTGAAGAAGATGAATATCCACCAAGAAAACCGTACAGTTTTATCGATGAATTAATATATGAATATTCTCCGTCATCTTTCTATATAGATTGCAATATAGATTATGATTGGAACGGTGATTATTCTAAATTCGTTGATTTCAAAAATGATAAACTCGAAAAAGCAACAGATAAATATGATTTATATTTGGTAAAAAATGCAATCGAGAATTTAATTGATAATGCAAATGCATTTAAAATTCCGTATGATTTTCAGCATGAAATTCTAACAAAAGATATAATGATGAATGGTGAATTAATGAATGAATGGGTTACAGGTAGATTGAAATCATGGTCAAAAATTGCTTTGGAAAAAGAATATAAAGAATATTCACTGGATGAATTAATATCATAATTAAAAATATTTCTGGGAATATAATTTTTTTTCTTGACAAAAACAAATTTAAACATTAACCTAAAACAGTACATAGCCTTCTTCTATATATGCCAAGAAACTCGAAGACGCCAATCTTCATTTTCATTAAAAAAGTCAGTTTAATAGCTGGCTTTTTTTTTATCTGATATAAAGATGCAGGAGAAAACGATGACAACATTAGAGCTAGCAGCAGAAATAATTTCTGCTTTTCTTTCAAACAATCACATTGAAGCTGAAAATCTTCCAGGTTTGATTAAGTCAGTTTTTTCTTCTTTAGAAGATGCTGGCAAACCAAAAGAAGAGCCAATTCCTGAATTGGTTCCCGCCGTTCCTATCAAAAAATCTGTTTTTCAGGACTACATCATCTGTCTGGAAGACGGCAAAAAGCTGAAGATGCTGAAACGCCATCTCAAGACGGCTTACAACATGACGCCTGAGCAATACCGCGAGAAATGGGGATTACCTTCAAATTATCCTTTGGTTGCGCCGTCATATGCTGAAAAGCGGTCGGAACTGGCAAAACAGATTGGATTAGGAAACTCTGTCAAAAAGCAAAAATCTGAAGAAGATTTGGAAGTGAAAAAAATTCCAGAAAGCAGAAGAGGCAGAAAGCCCAAAGCTGAAATCTGATTCATATCCAGGGGAGGTTTATTAGCTTCCCTTTTTTCTTTTTCTCACGAGGGGGAGAAGAAAGCCTACTTAATCCCCTTTAGAGAAAAAAAGAAAAATCTGCATTTTTTCTTGATGACACATAAAAAAACATTTCCATATATCTAATATCATCAAAACATGGAGGACCAGATGATGTCATTAAAAGAGAAAGCCAAAGAGAAAGCCAAGAAATTTTTCAATTATTCAGATGATAAAGCTTCTAAATTTTTAGGTGATCAAAGTTTGGAAGAGAACTTTGGAAAAATAATTAATGGAGTATTTCGCAATTTAGGACATATGAATGCATCGCCTGAAGATAATTTCACAGGCCATACTTTTTTATCTTGGCTGAATAGAATTAATATTCCAAAAAGAATTTTAAATAGTTCGATTGTCGAAAATTTAGGAAGAAGACTTATGATTTCTTCTAGAAGATTTTATATCGGATATGCAAAGAAAAATAGAAATTCAAATGTAAAAACTAAAAGAGCTATTGCAAAAAGGGCTGCTTCTTTGAGCAGAGCACAGAAAAATACTAATAAAAATCTATAGGCTAATAATTGCGAGTTAATTGTTAATTATTTTATTGTAATAATTAAAATTATATGATACTATAGTTTTTAAGTTTACTTAAAAAGGAGGTATTATATGAAAAAAACAAGTAAAATATTAGATGAAAAGGATGATAGCATTGAGATAATAAATTTCCTACTAGAAATTCCATTTAAAATTGGTTCAAAATCTGAAGTTCAGATTTTCTTAGGTGATTTATCGCCTAAAAATAATAAGCAGATATTAAATCATCAAAAATATAGAAAAGATTTTTGCTTAAAAATAGACGAAAAGCTGAAAGATTTAGATAGAAATACTGACCTTTTGCAAGATATTTCATTTTATCTTCTTTCGTGCATTGAGAGCATTATTGAAAGAGAAATGAGCAAGCCTGAAGATAAGATTTCTTCTTATTCCAGAAGGCTTTCTGAAGTCATCCCGCCTTCCTTGTGGTGGCCTGATAGCAACCCTGAAGGCTTTCAGGAGAGGTTCAGATGCATTCCAGTCTGGCAGGGCTTCTTTACGCCTAACGCTATCCATAAAGGGCTTAGAATCAGCCCCAGGAAGGTGAAGGCTGTTTTGGCGGGAGAAAGCCTGGATATCGATTACCTGAAGGCTATCAGGGCTGGACTGACCGACATCCAGGATACCATCCCAGGGCTGATAACGGACCTGAAGAATTTAAAAAAGGAGATAGAATAATGAATTACGCAAGCGAATTAGCAAAAATACCAGTCTGGAAAACGAACAATAAACTTTACCTTCATGCTGAAGATGAAATTGAAGCAAACTCATCTTTCATTTTGAATAAGATGAAGGAAGTGAAATTATGGCTGAATAATTTTGAAAGCAATGAAAATAAATTGATAGAATTAAAGGAGAAAATTAATGAAGAAAAATGACATATCAAGAAAAATGGAAGAACTAGAAATTTTTGAAAATAATATCTTCAATTTATCAACTCAGTCTTCTATAGAATTTCATCCATCGTATATTATGAATAGCAAGATGAAGGGGAACTTTACGAAATTTAAGAAAGAAATATTGAATTATATTATTGATGAAAGACTGATTGAAATGAAGAAAGAAAAGCAGAAAGCAGAAGAATTTTTAAAATATTGTCGAGAATGCTTGCTTTCATGATTGAGTAAGAAGATAATAAAAATGCATAAAATCTCCAAAATGCAAAGAAAGAATTACATTAATTTGTAGTTCTTTTTTTATTTATGGAAAAATAATTAACAATTAACTCGCAATTCTTGGATGATTACCAGTTTATATATTACAATATATTTATGGCTGGCATTCAGGGAGATAGAAAATGGAAGGATTTATTATTGCAGTAGCAAAAAAATATTATATGGCTAGAGATGGACAGGCTCAGGAATTGCTCAGAAATGAAGCTGCACCTGGTCTTATCCTGGAAGCAAACACAGCTTACAGAATGGCTTTAAAGGGCGGAAAATCAGCACCTTTTGGCTATGATAAGAAGAAATTCATGGCTTGCTTAATTAAGTCACACAATGAATTAAAAAAAATAATTAACAATTAACTCTTTTTTCTTTGATAAAAACATTTTTTATATTAATATATAATTACGGCTTATTTTAGCTATATTTCATATTTTAGGAGATTTATTATGAAAAAATTTAAGGCATTATTTGATATTATATTTGTTCTTTCTCTTGTATATTTCAGTGAGAATATTTTTGCAAATACTTATTATCATGCAATTTTTGACAGAAGTTCTTATCATTATCATCATGTTTTTGCAATAAAACTTGCATTATTTATAGCTACATTTCTTCAAATATTTTTAACTGCATATGCAATTAGTGCATTAAAAAAGGATTTTGACTTACTTCTTAATAAGAAAGAAAAGGCAAGTCACATATCTAATTTTGCAAGCATTTTGAATAAGGAAGTTGTTTGATATGTTAGATGATAAAATAATTCCTTTCAGCTTTTCATTTCTAATATTTATAGACTTTCTATTATCTTTCATTTCATCAAGTCAAAATGAGATATCTATAAATTTTATTATGAATATATTGAGCCTCATTTTCACATTAATCATTTATATTTTATTAAAAAAAGGAGAACAAAATGAAAATTTTTAACAATAAAGGAAACACAGCAATAGAATATGCACTTATTGCATTATTCATTGGATTAGCAATAATTTCTGGCACAATCCTAACTGGAACAAATACAAAGCAGACATTTTGCACAATAGCCAGTGCAATTGGTGCAGGAAGTGGAAATTGCAGTTCGAATTCGAATAATTCAAATGATAAAAATACTCATATAGATACGAGCAATTATCAAGTATTTTTATTGAAAGAAGGTATGCAATTTGAATTTTTTGTAAATTCAAATAACGCATCTAAAGATATGAATTCGAGCTTATCTAAAAACAATACTATTTTTACTGATACGAATGATAATCAGATAAAAACATTAGGAGATTTAGATAATTATTTCTCTAATTATCAAGCTGAAATGCATTCTAAATATGATACAAGTTTAGGTGCTGATTGGGTTAATTCAGTCTTTTCTGGTCAATATAATGGAACTGACAAAGATTCATATGATACTGACAATAATATAAATGATGAACGTGCATATGCATATGCTGATATTTCAAATAATGCTCCACAAATCAATGTGTTACAACCAAAAAGCTAGTTTAAAGCATTTTCCGTAAGCCTTCTGGTCAGTTCCAGGGGGCTTTTTTTATGCCTTTTTTTCATTGAGCTAACAGTTAGCTTGTGATATAAAAGGAGATGAAAAAGGGATACTGATGTTCAAAATTATACGCTCAAGGGACCATATTCCGCCGCATGTTCACATCATTAAAGATGGTGAATGGGAAATACAGATAGGCTTCAGCTTTATTTGTGACCGTGTTTATCTTTATGAAGTTAAATTTGGCTCTAATAAACTAAAAGAAAAAGAATTAAAGGAATTAAAAGAAGAAATTCGAAAAGATAGAGTGAAATGGAGAAAAGAATGGATATCAAAAAATCCGTATGCAGGGCTTAATTATAAAAATAAATATCTTGAGATTGATGAAGATGGTAATTTTTTGATAAAATCAAAAAACACTAAGCTTCTTAAAATAAAAGAAGAAAAATTCGAAAATGGAGAGGTAGTTTTTATTTTGTCAGATAAGAGCGAAGTGAGAATCAAACCGGACACAGGAAGCAAGGAGGATTTTTAAATGACTGAAGATAACATTGAACTAGAGCTTGAAAATGCTCTGAAGCGGAATGAGCAGAAGGAAGAAATAAAGGCATCAAATGCTTTTATAGTCGATGACCGTCTAATTCTTTTTTTGGAATCTGATGTTTGCTTAGGAGAGAAGATTTCAAAGATTGAAGAAATCTCTGAAATGAAAGCTGATACCCTGAAGCCTAAAATTATCGGCTTCGGCGGAACACTGCACTTTGAAGATAGTGAAATCTTCATAAGCGTTGATGGGCTTGTTCGGGATATTATGAAAGAAATGCCAATAGCTGCCATGCGCTCAACTGTTGCTTCATTGAATGGCTCAATGAGAAGCAAAAAGAAAGCTGTATCATCAGCCAGAAATGGCTCAATGAGAGGCAAGAAGCAAAAGCAAAAAGAAGTAGCTTAAAAGCCTTCTAAAATGCCCTGTAAGCCTACTGAAGCCCCCATATGGGGGTTTCTTTTTGTCAGCTTGGCTTATCCCTAAACTGGAAGGCTACCAGGTATTGCCCTGAAGAAAAGCTAAACAACCGTTCTTTTTTGTTTTTTCTCACAAGGGGATAGGAAAGGACTTCTAAAAATAAGAAAGCCTTTAAAATAAAGGGAAAAGCTTAATTTTAAAAAAGTGAAAATGCTCTCTATATATAATAGAGAGATTTGTCACTTTTTCATTTATCTATTTACATAAAAAATGTCAATACTTTCTCAAGATATAAATGCAATCTTACATTACCCCTTTAGAGAAAAAGATAAAAAGAAATT
>Ga0157365_10000386_pt1 | contig 19291 bp, 16 predicted proteins | sample AttsexASBM3_FD_111478 | JGI IMG/M metagenome (GOLD analysis project Ga0157365, IMG submission 111478) | Fungus gardens microbial communities from leaf cutter ant in Ribeirão Preto, State of São Paulo, Brazil - Atta sexdens ASBM3 | ecosystem: Host-associated > Fungi > Mycelium > Unclassified ... | reverse complement strand
CTCGTGATGGCATTATTGAATCTATTAGGTTAGAAAATTTCGGGGGACATTCTGATTTACTTATCCCATTAGCTCCTGGTTTGAACTTTATTCGAGGCCAATCTAATGTTGGGAAGTCTCGTGTGTTACGAGCATTGCGATGCGTTCTTTTAGGTGAAGGAAATGATGGAGATATTTCATCAGACATTAATGATGATGGTGAATATTATGAGTTTGCCAAAGAATGCAATGTAGAAATTAAATTTGACGGAAATAGAACATTAACATGGAAACGTAAGCGAAGCGGTTCTCCAAAGGAAGCGTGGAGTTTATATGAACCTGATGGAAGCGTTGCTGTATTATCAGATGGTACGAGATGCCATGGAGATAGAAATGGTAAAGAGTGGGCTGGATCATCAGAGGTATTAAATATTAAACCATCCGATGCTGGGAACTCTAAACTTTGTGCCCAACTACATACTCAAAAACTTCCAATGTTTGCTATTAATGAAAATGGCAATGTGATTGCATCATTATTGTCTATTGGTAAGGATGCAGGATATTTGAGAGAAATGTTATCTTTGTGTCGTCAAAAAGAAAATGAAACGAAAGCAGCTATCAGACAAATTGATAAAAATCTCTTAACAATTGGTGAAGATTTAATGCATTTGTCTAAATTAGATGTCTTAAAAAGAAAATATGAACATCTTATTGAGAAGCAAGAGGAGATATTTGAATACATTCAAATGTTAGATGATATCACATTATTGCATGCTGAACATGTTAAATTAAAACAGAATCTAAAGAACATTGATGCCTTTTTAAATATCATTCCAGAAGACCCTGAGTTTGTTGACGTGCATGATTTAAATGATTTATTTTCTGAATATTATAGAAAGAAAGATTCTATTAATAATCTTTCTTATTGTAATCAGTTAATCTCTTCCATAGAAGAACCTAAAGATTATGGTTTTTTAATTGAAATTGAAAATCTATTCTTGGAATTTGTTGATTTAGAAACAAATCAGATTGTATATGATGCATTAAACAAAATCAACCATTCATTAATAATACCAGACATAATTGATACTGATGATATTTATAAACTTCATAGAGAATATCAGACATTATCTCAACAATATCATGATAGTCAGGATTTTATCAAGAAGATACCCGATGAGATTGTTATGAATGACATGATTAAAGAGATAGATGGACTCCTCAATGACTATGATAATCAATGGGATATTATTGATACCTCTGAAGATAAAATATCGACATTAGATCAACAAATTATTGACTATGATAATAAAATTAAAGAATATGAATTACAGATTGGAAAATGTCCAACATGTGGCCAAGATTTTCCGCACAATCATTCTAAAAAGGGAGTCGCATAATGCAAGAAATAAAATCCAGAATTAATAATGAAATTTGTGAAGGATTAATAGTTATTTGTGATCCACACCTAACATCTATTCCTCCATCCTCCAGACAAGATGATTATATGAATGTCGTTCATAGTAAAATGGAAAAGGTTATCCAACTAGGGAACTCGTTAAATCTTCTTCCATTAATTTGTGGAGATGTCTTTCATCGTCCAGTAGAAAATTCTGAAATTGTTAAAAATAAGATTATTGATCTATTTTATGAATCAAAATATATTCCTGTGATTATTCCTGGTAATCATGATTTATCGAGTGCAGAGCTTTCGAGAAAAGATAGTTTATATACTTTAAAATCTTCCAGGAGTTGTATTGTAGGAATAAAAAGTGGTCCTTTAGCAAAGATACAAATGTTAGGACATGAAAATGTTATTAATGTTGGTATAGGAGGAACACCATATGGTCAGGCAATACCAGATCATGTCGATTGGGATTTTCAATGTGATTATGGTATATGGATGACGCATCATAATCTACCTTTTTCTTCTGTATATAAAGAACAAGCTGTAAGTAATTTCAAAGAGATTCAGGGAGTTGATGAAGTCTTTAATGGTCATTTACATCATGAAGCCACAGATGTAAAAAAAGGAAACACAAACTTCCATAATTTAGGTTCCATTACAAGAACTAAAAAAGATGAAGCAGACAGAACGCCATGTGTTACTATATGGAAACCTGATACTTCAGGTTGTGAACGTATAGAATTAAAAGGTTCCATGACAGATCATGCATTTAAACTTACTGGACGCTTATCTGCAAAAGAATCTATCATCAAGGAAGCTGGGGAGTCTGGCAAAAGATTCGTAGATTTCCTTGTTAACGGAAATAGAAAAGATATCGATATTGATGATGAATTTGATAAGATGTATAGAAGTGGACATATAGATAGTAAAGTCCATCATATGTTACAAGAATTAAGTTCATTAGCAAAGAAGGAAGTTGAACGATGATATTTAAGAAATTTAAAAACTGGATTCTTAATCTGAAAATTAATAATTTTATGCAAAAAGTTAATTTATCAGAAGCTGCTCAATATAGATGGAAAGATGTATCTAAGAAAAAAATATATACATATTGTGTTTTATTAGCTATTTTAGTCGTCTCAGCTATGCCATGGATTAAATGGACCCATTAAGGTCCATCTGTTCCATGTTGAATAACAGTTGATTTGGTTTTACGCTTATTTCTTCTGGATTGAAGTGTTTCTGCTTTATTTTTTGACTCCAATTTTCCATTAATGGCAAATGTGTTAATAAATGGTGAAATGATTGCAAATTTATCTCCATTGTCTATCATACCATTTGCTTTGCTTTCGACAAATATACTTCCATTACGTCCTGCAATGATTCGTGATGTTTCAGGGTTATATGAAAAATCTTTCTTCTTTAATTCTGGATGCTGAAGAATACTTTTTTCAAATTGTTCTAATACCGATGTCTTCGTTAATGCTCCCAATTCAATAATAGCATCCTTATCTAATGGCTGATTGTTAGCATCATAAGCCATTTGAATACTTCCATCATTACTGTAAGATATCGTTCCTAAAACATCATATGGAGCAACTTTTGAAGACCAAACAGCTTTTATTCCACCATCTTGATTTAATATTAAAGTAGAAGGAGAACATCCATTATCATTCACTGGATCACAGAGATTTTCTAAAACCAATGTAACATCTTTATTTTTAGAATATTTGCCTTCTCGTGCTTTTGAAATGGTTTCCAATGCTAGTCCCAAATGAGACTTGTCACAAATAATAATATCTCCCATATCTTTATTTAAGCCAAATAAACTTTTTAAGGAATATTTAACAACGGACATCCATCCTAATTTTTGTGCGGTATTACTATGAGCTTGAAGAGCTTTCTCTATTTCTCTGCTTCCACGAGGATTTGCAATAGTCACAGCTACATTTCCAATATCATAACCCGTTTGGATCAAACTATGGGAGACATTCCTACATGTTTTAAATATCTTCTTTAAAATATCTGAACTTGTATCTTTAAATAAGTCTACCGTTTTTTCTTTTCCAAATGTAAATAGTCCAATCCCAGCAATAAATGCTACTCCTGAGAATGTTGGATGATTAGAAATTAAGTGACCTAAAAAACTACTGATGTTAGCATGTTCTTCTATTGTTTTAGCAGCATACTCTTTCCCTGATTCAACAAATTTTTCAATTCCATATGCAGTACCGGCAACAGTTAAGAGAGAGATAACATTTCCAGCATAATTTCCTAAATGTTTATCCCACTTTGCCGCTATCATATTTGGTGATAGTTTTGTATCAGTATAATCACAATCAGAGAAACTGGCTCCTATTGTTCTATCAGGTAATAAACCTTCGATATCTCTGTAAATCTTCATACGCTCTTTATCTTTTGCGAATGCATGATTCGGAGTATCTTCTAAATTGACACCTTTAAAGCTGGTGAGTTTAACATGTGCATTAATAAAATTTGTTGCCATCATTTTTGATTTTTCAAAATCACTATGCAGGATGTTTGTTTCACTAAAATCAGAATTTTCAAAATTACTTCTACTTGCATCTACTTCTGTGATATCACAACCGAAAAAAGATGAACGCATAAAGGAACTAAAATTCATGTTCCCATTTTCGAAATGACTAAAATCAAAATTACAATTATTAGCATCAACTTTTAAAAAAGATGTGTTCTCAAATTTACAATTTTTAAAAAGACTATCTTCCATGTTAATATTTGCAAAAACTGCTCCTGATAAATCTGACCCAGAAAAATTGTATTTTTTCACATCGCCAAAACCAGTAAAATCAAAATTTCTTAAATTAAGACCTCGTAAATCTTTCTTGTCTTCAGGTTTTTTCTGACCAATATACTGCTTTAAAAAACTACCATGACTATGAGCATCTCCTTTAAAGACAAGATTACCCTCGACATCATATAGAACATAATGCTTCCTTGAATTATTCATTTAAAATCTCCTAATGCTTTATATTATAGAACTTTTTCGTCATAAAAGACTTACAAGAATAAAAAAGAATCAGAAAAGCATCTTTTTTTATGATATAATAACATGATAATATTGTGAGAAAATATATGAATAAAAAAATGTTATTAACCTCTATTTGTGTGTTGTCATTATCTGTAGGACTCTCTGCATGTTCTCAGCCAGAAACCATTATTAACCGAGTCCCTTTGGTTGATACACATACTGCAAGATTACAGGAATCTATTAATAAGGGATTTACATCTCCATATGAAGATCACGCATCAGAATGGTCTAAATATGCTATTAGAATCACATCTGGTTGTCCTATTGATTTAAAAGATTTAAGTGTGGATACTAATTCCTTTGAAATGCCAGTCTTTGAAGGTAATGGACATATGGTTAAACACTTTATGAATGGCAGTTATTCATTGTACGTTCAACCAACTTATCGAAAAGATTATCAAAATATAGAACATGTTAATTTAAAAGTTGATGTTGCTTACAAAACATCTGCTCCGGAATATATTTTCAGTAAAGATATGCAAATACCTGAAGGAACATTAGGTCAAGGACTCCCTCAGACGTATTCTTTATGGAGATTTAAAACATCACATGGCGCTCTCTGTCAATTACAAGCGACAATTCTACCATCTTCAGGAACCCTCAGTAAAGCAATATGGTTTGAAGGTGTCGGAACAGATGCTTATAGACATATTCGATCTGGAGCCTTTGGTAATCAACTTCCACAGGAATCTGGAGGAGAAACGTTATCTGATGTTATGCATCACTCTGGAGGAGGTAGTGGATATATATATCGTAGCCCTGACTTCCATGATCCATTTAATGTGGACCAAGGCGGAATGGGACCAATGGCAAGATAAAGAAGACATAAAAAAAGGACTCTGGTGAGTCCTTTTTTTATAACTATTTCTGTGGAGGAGCTATAGGATTGTCATGTTTATTACTTAAGTCTGGGTAATCCTTTTGCATATCTGTATATGCCTTATAATCAGAAGATGTAGGTTTCATGGTGTCTGACTGTTTTAATAAATCTCTTTTTTGTTCTAAGTCCTTAATATTTTGATTGTTAATAGAAGGTTCTCCTTCAGAAGAAGGCTTCTGTGGTGTTGCAGGAATTTGAACAAGATCAGTATCTCCAGGAAGACTTGGTTTTACAGATTCTGGAGTTTTATTAGATTTTACAGATGAAGCTCCTAATAAACTTCCACCTGAATCTACAGCATCCTGTTTGGCTTGATTGATATTCATTTGATATAGACCATCATTTTGAGCCAATAATTTAATTTTGTTAGCGAGTACATCAGGTAATCCCTTTAACATATCATCAGTAATCGGTTTTTTAGCACGAACATTTAATAATATCTCTTTTAATTTATTATTAACCTCAGAACCATTTACAGTAGGTGAAGATGTTTCTACTTTAGTTTGAGGGTGATCCTCTAATGATGGTTTATGAGCAGTTAGCGCATTAATCCCTGTAGGAACATCTGGATCAGAATACATCTGTCCAATAGCTCCCGGAGGAATAGAAGGAACTTGAACTGCTGGCCTTGAACTAAAAATAGAACCAACACCAAGGGATAATAGAATAATACCACACAAGCCGATATAAGGGTTAATTCTTAGATTCTGATTTTTGGATAAACGGGATAATGCCTTTCGAGCAGAGGCTTCTGTTGAAAAAGGTCCAATGCGTTTACTGTCCGCTTGGGTGGGTAAATGTATATCGTTGATATAAAATAGGTTTTCATCTTGAGTAATTACAAATTTTCTTATAATGCTATCATTGTTTTTATATATAGATACATCTCGGCTCAGTTTTACATAAAGCCCATTATCATTTGTTTTTAAAAAATCAAACATTGTTTTCTCCTTATTTTTTTATAATAGCTAATTCTCTTTATTTTTTGGGCTGTATTCCTGATATTAATATCTTCTATCAATTTCATTCAATGTTTTATTCATATCATCAAAATCAGTAATATTATGTAGTTCAAGGTTCTCTTTAATTCCATTTACGGCAGATGTTATATATTTATCTGATATTGGTGATCCAGCAGTACGTTCGATAAGATAGTGGGAAACGACTCCAGCTCCTTCGACATAACTACAAATACCAAATTTACCATGAGCTTGTAATGCCATAAACAAAGTCCTGTCATATTTCATAAGCCATTGATACATCGCAGGAGAAATAATCTGACCAAATCCACCTCCCCAATTTTTAAAAGGTCCACACCAGCCTATTATGCCTAAACATCCTGTTCTAATATAATAATGTTTATTATTAATGATACGTTCAATTTCAGGAATCATTTTAGGGTCATATTTTGCCATATCATCTACAGCACTTAATATTTTTTCTTTTATTTCATCCTCTTTTAAGCTTCTATCGTAAAAAATATTATTTAAGATACTACGATATTTATCAATATATCCATCTTCGCCACCATGCTGTAAGGTTGTCATACACATACTTAAAAATGCTTGAATATAAAATGGAGAACTTTTAAAATCCACCCATTTATTTCCAACCTGATTTAAAAATATTTTTTCCAGTTTATTAAAATCCAACCCTTTTTCTTTACTCAAACCAATCTCATTTTTTAATAACCATGGAATCGGTTTTAAAGGGGATTTCTGAGAATCCAAGCATGTCTCTGGATTAAAGCCAACCGCAAATTTTGCTTCAGTCCAATAACGGGATTGGTATTCAATAAAAGATGGCTTTCCTTTCCCACCTATCAGGGTAAAGGCTCTTTTTATACCATCTCCTAACATATTTTTTCTTACTTTCCATGCAAGGAAACCACATAAAGCTGTATAAAATATAAATGTTCTTTGACCAATATCTGCTTGGGTCTTAGATAATTCTGCAATAGAGACACGCCTTGGATCATAATCTGGTGCAGATGTTAAAACTTTATAAATATAATGCATCCATTTTGATGAATCATCGCCTATATATGGAATAACAAAGCCTAGAAAATGTACAATAATATATTGGATGTAATCAATCCCATAAATAAATAAGATTAATGCCTTTCGATCTTTCATCCATAGTAGGTATAAAATAACAGCTGCAATGGCTGTAAACCCACCAATGGCATATAAACCATCACTTTTTTTCTGTTGTCCCTGTTGTCCAGCCATAATTCATACTCCTTAATTAACTAAATGATGATTTCTAAATACATTATAAACATAAAGATATTTTTGCATGACTGTTTTTTGATAACGTTCCATATATTTAGGGGTATGGGAGTTGTAATAACCAATAGCTGTTAAATAGTTTCCATTTGCTTCTTTTAAATAGGTGGCAAAAATTTGAGTCCCCATCATCACATTAAAGCATCCATTATCCCTAACAGTAATATATGCCTGATGAGTATCTCCATTGAAATATGTATTTGCTATTTTAGGAATCCAAGTTCTGTCATTAACCTGCATAACCCCTAAATCATAAGAACCATTTTTGTTTAATTTCATTGTGCCAGGATGGCCACCTTCAGTTCTTAAAAGAGCTAATGCAATTGATAATGATATATGATTAGCATTAGCTGCATGAATAAAGCATTGAGGTGTTGCAATCGTAGGATTAGCATAACTTAACGTTGGTGTTAATCCTATAATAAGAACACTTAACAATTTAAAAAAACTTTTCATTATTATACCTTTGTATTATTTTATGATTTTAACAGGTTTTATTGGAATATTTTTAATATTCATTTTTGCTTCCTTCAAAATCATGGATTTAGCAATATCATTATCTGCCAATATAAAAGTATAAGGCATTTCAGGAGACCAAGCATATGTTAAATGTTTCAAAAGCTTTATTTTTTTAATATTAAATATTCCAGAATAATGTAAATCCTTACATTTTATAGAAGATTGCAAATCTATATTGCATTCTTTGTTTACTTTTTCCCATGTGTCATTTTTCAAGAATTCATCAGGAATCATAAAACTAACATGCTTTCTAAATGTTACAAACGTAATACGCTTAATATTTCCCTTCATAGAGACTGGAATAGCTTTATTATCTGATATATTCGTCAATTGTGTCATTGTCTCGTTATATAAATGTTTTTCTACATTCGTATAAACAGAGATATCTAAAAAAATATGAAATGCAGGAATAATCATTAAAGACCAACAAAGAATTAAAATAAATGTGTTTTTTACAAAATAAAGAGGTCTTTTATTAACTGTTTTCTTTTTATTACAGAAACTTAAAAGAATAGGAATCAAAAAGAAAACGCCAAAGATAAAGATTGACAGACTAATCATCAATTCATCTGTAAAAAAGAGTAGAGCAGGACGCTTTTTTATATAATCCGGATATATGTTACCTAATTGAATAATGAATGGTGTAAATGAGATCAATAACCATCCAATATATTTTTTTAAGATGTTATATTTATCATCTGAATACAATGCATATTTGACAGTTTGTTCTACCATAATTTAACTCCTACATTAAGCTTCCTATTCTACTCTTTTTCTTTTTAGGTTTTTCTTGTAATTCATCATTTTCTGAAAAACCTAAAGTTTCTGGTGTTGGTTCTTGTTCTTCTAATATTAAATGATATTCATCTAATATTTCTTTAGGAACAGGAGGATCAGTTTTTTCTTTTAGGTTGTCATTTTTAATAATTTCATTTTCAATTTCTTTTTCTTCCTCTGGAGTAGGTTCCCATTTCTTTTTTGGTCCACGTTTTTTCTTTTCTATAGAAAATGTCGTATTTATTAATTCTCCAATATCTCCAGGAATATCAGGAGAACGCATTGTCTTCATTCCTCTAACTAATGCTCTTCTGAAAAATGCTTGAGCTCGACCTCTTCCTGAAGAGGATAAGGTTTTCCAAATTTCAGAGAGCATAATATCATCAGATGAATCATGACTTAAATATATTTCAATTCTATCCTTGTTTGTCCTTGGCATACTTATATAAACCCCTTGCATTCGAAAATTCTGCATTATCCATTAATACACCATTATGTGGGAAAATAGATTTAATAGAAGAGAAACATGATGCACCTCCACCAACGAATAGAATAGCATCTAAATCAGAACCTTTTCCTAATTTTTGAACAATCATACGCTCTAATTTATGAACAGGACCAGATGAAGCAAGTTCTACTAATGCAGATATATCTTTCTCTTTACCCCATAATTTAATCTTGCCAGTTCTTAATGCTTTATCTAAAACAGAAGAAGACAAAGCATCATTAACATTAAATTCTTTATGAATTAAAGCTTGTAATTCATTCATGACATCTAATACGCCAATATTCTCTGTTCCACTCTTTTCTGGAACAAATGTGCTTCCATTAATAATCATCGCAATATCTGTCGTCCTACCACCAATATCAACTACAGCGATACGTTCAATAGGCACATCTCTTTCTTCTCCAGCATCATCTATCAGATAATCAACGAAAGCAGACACAGCTTGACATCCAACATTAATTGAAACCAAATCTGCTACAGGGTCTCCATCTGGAACTGCATTACGAACTTTCTCTTCTAAATTTTTCTTTTTTCTTTCAATTAATTCAATATTTTTATCGACTCCTTTAAAGAAGTCAGAAACAGGCAAACCAACCCATAAATCTACTTTCTTTTTACTGTAACCAGCAGAAATTAGAGCATGATTTACGAGAATCCTATCCATTGCTGAAACATGGAATCCATCAAATTGGGTTGCTTCACCTGGAACCAAATCACTGACAGTCATTTTTGTTCTACCGTCATCAGTTTCATAGAAACCAACTGCACCATCTCCATTCAGAGAACCGATACTTCCATGCTTCACACTTGACCTAAAAGATGACAGTATAGGAGATGGAATCTTTTTATCCAAGGAATCCCCAGCTACTTTAATCTGGGCATACCCATCATCTACCGCAACTAAATATTTTTCAACCATTAATAAAATCCTTTTAATACTTTTATAATATCATTTTTTATATATATTTTATAATAAAAAACAAAAATATTAATATCTATAATCCTTTAAACAATTGTAAGAGAAGATAATGTCTTCAATCCCGATATAATCATAGCTTGATAATCAGTTGCTTGCTGAGTATTTGTTAAAAATCCATCGGAATCTATAATGTTAGGAATATTACTAATCCAATGGACTAATTTTTTCCTTAATGGTTCAGGTAAAATCATTTCATCAAAATCATCCACGCAAAAACCATTCTCAGAGGCCAAATTAATTAAATTATCAACATTGGCATTCCTACAAAATAATCTTGCAGAAAGATAATCTTCTTTAAATATCCAAAATGCAGCAGGTGCTATGGCATCAATATAGGCTTTCCTATGTTCCCCCCATACTTTTGAAGCCTTAGGATTAATTCTTTGATAAACATCGATAATATTATGAACAGAAGATACATATTTACCACATAGTGTTCTATGGAATAAAAATTCATAAGCCAAATCAGAATAATGAATAAGATGATCTAATTCTTCTGAATAGCGAGTGCTTAATAAATCTGTGTCGTCTCCCATAAAATCACGTAAGGGGCAATTAAGACCCATACGTTTTAAATATTCTCTATCTGGAGATTCATAGACATCCAGAATACTAATATTTTTTTCTCCACGCATAAGTGCAGAATTTATTTGATACTTAGACAACATCCTTACAAAATTAATAGCATCTATTTCATCATGCTTCATTCGTGTAGGTAAAATGGAGAATAGTACATCGCCTAATGTAGAATCTTCAGGATCATCTCTAATACAAATTTCAAAAGCGTTTTCTTTATCTAACATAAAAATCCATAGCGAGCCTTATTACTCGCTATCTCCTGTGCTAACACTGTCAACTGGAGCGGACTTAGCTTTCCATCCCTTATCATCAAATGTTTCATAAGGGTTTCTGATGGATTGTGCTGGAGTTTCTACAGAAACAGAAGACCTTATTTTTTCTGGATTAGAAACAACAAGTTTTGGAATATCCATAAGCTTCAAGACTCTGTTATTGTAAACAGCCTTATCAGCATCACCAGTGACACCAAGATTGGTTTCAGCAACATATGGAGCAGAAATCTGATGATTTTCCAACAAGGAATAATAACGAACCATTCCACCAAAATCATGCTGTAATTGCCTCATATCCTGTTTAAAAATATCAACTGCCTGATGTAATCCTCTATCATATCCTTCGGTGACATAACGCGCCCAAATAGCCTGTTCTTCTGGATTTGATGGAAGTTTACTATTTTCAGGAGGTGTTGCCTTCTGGAAGGATTGCAATAAATAAGTATGCCATAGTGGACTTGTTGGAGCAAAAGTAACATTCTTTTCAATAGTGTACATTTTATCTGCAACACTAATTGTTTTACCACCATCATCAGATTGATATAAATCATCTTGTTCTGTAATGACAGGAGGCAATAATAATTGACCAGATTTATCTTTAATTAAGAAGTTATTGAAATTATAAATATCAGAAAGTTCAGCAGCATGCTCATTGAGTCTTCTATCTATTTCACGTGTACCAGCATAAAGACCAGATTGCAAACCATATGCTAATGCATCATCTCGTAACTGAGCAAGTTTAGCCTTCTTCTTTGGTGAATCATCAACGCCAGCAATTTTATGTAAAGAACGAATATTTCCTAATGATGGAAGTCTTGTATCTGGCATAGAAATAGCACTATTAATACCACCTGAATTAATAGAAGCATCGCCACCATCTGCAACATATGGGTCATTTTGAATATTAGGCTGTTCAGCACAGGCACTTAATAACAGAACTGCTAAAGGAGCCAATGCCTTTACACTTCGAATTTTATATTTCATTTAAATCTCCGGTTCGTATTTTATATATCTTATATCATAAATCATTTAAAAATTATTATAAAAAGGTTTTTTTATTGTGTTTTTATCCTATTTTTAATTGTTGGATGTTGAGATAGGAAGCATAATTCTATAACCTTCTTTTTTGTAAGCTCCAATGTTTGGAGAAGATTTAAAGCGAACCAATCCAGTAAGTTGGCAGAAATATTCTTTTCTTTTAGGATCAGAAAATACTAAAACAGGAATATCTTTACAAGAAGCAAAAACATCCTTCCACCATTTTGCAGTATATTTAAATAGTGATAAAGGAATACTCACATCATCATGAATGACTGGTGTAAAATCAATACCAGATTTAGGTGTAATCGCTAAAAAACCAGCAATTTTTCCATTAGATATAATTCCACATGTCAATATTCCAGTTTCCCATGCATCCGTATCTAAATCTATAATTTTCAGATTGCGACTAATAAAAGGTGAACTTTTTACGAGATGCCCCATAACAACAGGCATATCATCATCCCATCCTGATTCTGGGAACCCTCCAGGATTATTGGGACCATTAATACATATGTCAATATTTTGATTATTTAAATCATAACGTTTGTCAATTCCAGCATGAACAAAAATAGTACCAGCATCCACGCTTAAAACAGATGTGTGATCCTTGATATATATCAGGTGTTCTTCTGGAACATTCCTTGCAAACTTAATCAATAATTTGATTTTTTCATCCTGACTTTTGGGGACGGAATCGACATTTATCCCATAACTTCTAATTGTTGCCAATGTTGATTCATTTAGCCATGCTACACAAGACGTATTGTTACTTCGTATCATAGAAACAACACGACTTAACCACATATCATGATTACCTAACATACATTCCATTGGCATACCAGCCAAACTACTAGATAAAATTTTATCTAAAACTCCTTTGGAGTCTGGACCATGATCTATAAAGTCCCCCATAAGTTTCACACTTGGTTGATTTGCAGGTATTTTTTTACTAACAATAGATAATACATTTTCAGCCCTTTCAAGAAGGTCTAATCTACCATGTATATCACCTAATGCATATACAACATCTGACATGTTTTTCCCCTATAATTATTATCTTATATTAACACAAAAATATTATAATTATAAAGGAAAAACAGTTTTTATAATATAATCGTAATAAGTCTTCTTTTATATTTCATTATAAAGTAAAACATCTACAACATGAGCAGTTGGAAAATTAAAAATGAATGATTCCTTGGTTTGATTGTTTTTCTGAAAATCGACAAAAGAATAACAATCATCTCGATCACTTACATAAATTCCATTCTCTTTTAGAGAAATCTCACCCAAGCTTTTATTGTAAAAACCGCTATCACTTACAGATAAAGGTAAAACAATAAAGTCAATATTATTTTTCTTTAAACATACCAGAGAGTCATCTTTACCTAATAAAGAAATCATTCTTAAATGTTCTATTTCTGTTTTTATATCAGCCATATTAAGCCTCCTACAGATTTTTATATCTGTTGTTTGTATATATTATAGCACAAAATTACTATATTAAATATTTTTTAAAATAAATGTATTGATTTTTATAAATAATATGGTAATATTCTTTTCGGTGATAAAAAAAGGAGTTCGCCAAAATGATTACTAAGTCTTACTGACCTATACGGGTCGTCCGCAACAAAAGATATCCACGAAGATAATCTTTTTACCTATGTCATCGTTCCTGATGATTTAAATATGACTTCTGGTAAACTTGCATCTCAAGTGTCTCATGCCAGTCGTTTAAGTCTTCTTAATTTTGTAAGAAAAAACCCTCATGCTGTTGATGAATTTATTAAATTAAATTCTGCTGGCTCTGTTGTTGTCTTACATGCAAAGAATGCTACAATTCTTTCCAAAATTTATGAACAAGCTCAATCTGAAGGATTGCCCTCTGCCTTATTTAAGGATAGTGGTCATATTATGCCTCCATTTTTTGATGGTTCTCCTGTCGTTACAGGATTAGGATTAGGTCCAGCTACAAAAGAGAGTATGCGTCATTTAACCAAAAAGTTTAATTTGGTTAAAGAGAAGCTGACTATGACAAAAGTTCTTGATGCTATGAAAAGCTGTTATCAAGTTCAACCTAATGAGACTTTTCCGCAAGGAGTCAATATGTTAGAGCATGGATTAATGGTAAATCAGAAGTATCAGACTTTAATTCAAATTCTCAAAGGAGATATTCTCCCCTCAGAGAACTGGAAAGTACCAGCATGGTTAATGGAATATAAAGAACTTTTGTTAAGTTCTCAGCTTCCTATGTCTATTGTCTCTACATATATGGTGTTCCATGATTGTGGTAAACCATTTTGTGTTCAAGAAGATGAAGATGGACGCCACTTTCCTAATCACGCTCAAAGGTCAGCAGAGATATGGAAAGAAGCCAATTCAGACAATATTGATAATATTCAAATTGCCAAACTTATGCGAATGGATATGGATATTCATTTATTAAAATCTGAAGGTGTCGAAGCCTTTGCAAAAAGAAAAGAAGCCCTGACCTTACTCTTGGTTGGATTAGCTGAGATTTATGCCAATGCAGAAATGTTTGGTGGTTTTGAAGCTGTTTCTTTTAAAATTAAGTACAAGCATATCTTGAAAAAAGGTAAGCAAATTATTTCTATAGTGCATCAAATCAAGGAGAAAAACGATGACTCAAAATAACATTAATCACACTGAAAACCATAGCAAAATTGAAGAAATGTTCACCAATCCTTCACGTATTCTTTATGGAAGTCATTTTAAAGAAAACCTTATTTTAGGTGAAAATCATGGCTCCAATTCAGAAAAAGAGATTCTTGAATATAAGCTTATTACAAATAAAGAAGAGAAAATTGAGTACATTCATTTATTTAAAAAGTATATTAAAGAATGGGAAAATGCTATTCGAAAAAATAAAGTAGCGTTCAAACAGGCACAAAGAGATGGAGACTATTCCATCATACCATCTTGCATGAGTGATGTCTCATTTTATTATGAATTAAGGCATTTTTTAAGAGGAAAATTTAATGACGAATAAATAAAATTAATATTTTCTCTTATGCGGTAGCAGTGTGTAGTATACTGCTACCTATGGAGATTCACAATGGCTAATAAAACTTTTAGATGGTTCGATTTAAGCAAGTATGGAAAAAAAATTATCCTTGCAAAAAGTAATAATGAAAAGAAACTCATTATAGTTGGAAAGATAGAACCAGATGAATTAGAAAAATTTACTCAATTAGGTTTTACCCAAACAATTTCTGGAGCATTAGAAAACAAAGATTTAATAAATCAAGAAGAAATCCTCCCTGTATTACAAAGTATTTACCCTGATATTAAATTAATGGAAACAGGAGACAAATGCTTTGATGGTTCAGATATGCAACGTTCCAGATTTTACATCAACTTGGATAAAGAGGATGTAAAATTACAATTTAATACAGATGTCGAAAACTTAAAAATGCAAACTATTCAAGCTGACTCTGAACAAGTATTAGAATCAGAAGAAGTCTTTGACGAGGTTTTACCTGAACTAACTGAACCCGTGATACAAAATACTGAATCTGTATCCATTCCCCCTGTAACTCCTGCGAGTAATTCTGATCTTTATAGAAAAGTTGAAGAAGAGATCAAAGCAAATAATGGTTGCGTTTCTCCTGAAACTGCTGAAGAGATTCGATTAGCTGGACAAAATATTTTGAAAAATATTCCTGAGTCCGTTTCCAGACGCACAGACATGAAAGAAATTATAGACGTTGATGGAGTTAGATTCGGATTAGGGTTTAGATATCAAAATGGAGAAGTTCCTGTTGTTTTGGAAACCCCTATGATGTATGGGCCAAAATTATTAAAAGGAAAAACTATTGATGAAAAGATGCATCTTTTCCAAGACTTTACAAAAACATTAGAAGCATCTCCAATTCGTGGTCATGAATTTAGAAACTTTGTTCGTGTTATTAATGGTCTCAATGATGATGACGAAATTCCAGAGAACATTTTAACAGAATCAAGAATATTAATGAATGCATCTATTAATCGTTCAGTATTAACAGGTTTGCCTAAAACTATTGATAAATGGAGAAAGTTGACACGCTTAACTGAAAATAATGCATCTCAGGCTATTATTCCTCCAACATTACCTATGGCAATTATTCGTGCATTGGGAATAGAACAATATCCTGTAGAATCCCGTAGTATTTATGTTGAAGGAGACACATTTGGTGTAATGGCAACAACACCAGAAAGTTTAACAAGAGGTATCTCTATTACAACTCAAACAACTGGAGCCAATACATCAATTATTAAGCGTGTGTATAGAGAAGCAGGTTTAGATGATGTTAAATTCACTGAAGAGAAGGCAACAGGGAAACAACATATTCAAATTATTTTAGATAATAAATCTATTAATGATATCGAAAACACATTAGAAAAAAGACCAGATGACGGTCGTTCAATGTTTATTCTCCCTGCTGGTTCAATGACACCTGAAGAGATTAATGAATTAGGAAAAAAATATCGTGTAGATAGTTTAATTGACATTAATTTACCTATGCCAGGAGCAGAGTCCAGAACTTATCAATCAACTATTTTAGCAATAGGTAAAAGATTGCCAGAAATCAGAAATGAGAATGCAATGGATTTCCTTGATCGTAGAGTTCTTAATAACACTGGAGCTTTATGGACTTGGGGTGCATCTGTTGTTGCTTCCAGAGGAGTTTCTACTGATAATGATGAAGTTGAAGAAGATAATGATTATCAGACTCCTTATAGTCCAATGTCTCAGCTCCATGATTCAGCAACCATGGTTCCTAAAAACATTTTATCTCCTACCTTGGAAGCACAACAGAAAATTCTTAAATATGCTTCTGGAGATGTTGACCAACTTGTTTCTGATGCACTTGGAAAAACAAAAGAAGAATTAGCCTCATTCTTATCTTCTGAACAAATTGATGGTATTGCTACTGGTTTATATAGGGCTTCGAGGGCACGTAAAGATGGTGATGCAGTTCTTGTTGCTGATGATACAGGAATTGGTAAAGGAAGAGAATGTTGTGCCTTAGGATATAGTATGATTCGTCGTGGTGAACGACTGGTTTATATGACAGAATATGGAAGTTCATTCTCTGACGTATGGAGAGAGTTTAGAACTATTGGGGCATCTGACGATATCAAACCATTTATTTTGAACAATGAACGTATCTATGCAGAAACCGGTGAAATCCTTATGGAGCCTACTCCAAGACATATTATTGTTGGAGCAACATCCCGTTCTCATTGGCCTAATGGAGAACCAATGCAATTTTATATTCTTAATAGAAAAGAAGCAAGCAGATTGAGAAAACATGCTCACGATGTTTTGAGTCATAAAGATGTTCACTCTCAAGAAGAAATAGATCAAGCAACATTCTTGAAGACAGTTTTAAGAGGTCGTCAAATTACATTGCTTGGGGACGAAGTATTGCCTGAAGTTGTTGATGTCTCTGAAATCCAAAAAGAATGGGTCGAAACTCCTGAATATAATGCATTGTTTACTTCCTATTCACAGATCAACAAGGCATCTATTCATAATCAAAAGAAAAAAAGAACACCAATTAGAAATGATAAAACCCAATTCTTAATGGATTTATTCCAAAATCAAACTCCAGAAAATCCTATTTCTGTTGTATTAGATGAATCACAAAATGCTGCATCCAATACATCTAACATGGGTAAAAATATTCAGGTACTCGTAGATAATGCTAAATCTCTTGTATATGCAAGTGCAACTTGGAGTAAAGGTGTTAAATCATTAGCTATTTATGGAAGACTCTTTTCTCAATTCATGAATATTGGACAAATTTCTGAAATCATGAACGAAGGTGGTGCAACAATTCAGGAAACATTAACCAGATTAATGGTTTCTGAGGCTGCATATGTTCGTAGAGAATTAGATAGCTCTCGTTGTGAGTTCGTAAATGTATTGGGTGAGAATTACAAAGAAAGAAATATAGCTATCGTTGATTCTGTCGCTCCAATATTATCTTCTATTGCAGTCATGGGTGGACAAATTGATGCAAGAATCTCCCTTTTAAATCGTGCTCGTGAAGCTGAACGTGAACTGTTAGAAAGAGAAGAAGGCGTCCCAGTTAACACAAACTTCTTCTCAACTAATCCTTTTGGTACATCTCTCTCTCAATTTGCTCGTATATTAACACGTTCAATGTCCTTGGATATTGTCGTTGATGAAGCATTTAGAGCATTAGAAGAAGGTCATAAACCAGTTATTGCCTTAGAAAGCACATTGGAAAGATTTGTCCAAAGAGTTAAAGCAGGGAAAGAAGACCCTACATATATTCCTGATATTAAAGATTATCTTAAACATGTTCTGGACTCATCCGTTAAAATTAAAACTCCTGATGGTCAAAAAATATCTATTGTTGAAGAAGATAAAGAACGTGATATTCTTGATGAAATCATTGATAAATTCGTTGCAGGGCTTCCAGAATGTATTACACAGGTTAATGATGAGTCTGTAAGTTTAGATGATAAAGAATACGAAATTATAAGATTCTTAGAGAATAATAACGCTTATGATATCCGTAGTTATGTTCTAAATAGTCTTGATGCAGTGATTTCTGAACATGTCGGAGAAATTTATGGAAGAGAACATGAGACATTAACAGATGAAGCTTTAACTCGTATCTGGCAAATGGCAACAGATGAAATAACTAATTGTACCTTTGATCCAAATAATCCTGTAGAGTTCGCAAGAAATGTTAATAATATTAAAGAAACTCTACCTATGAACCCAGCTAAGATATATAAAGAAATCCTTAAAATGATTGATAATGTTCCTGATTTACCAGTGAGTGCTATCGACTATATCAAGCATAAACTTACTGCACAAGGATATAGAGTTGGAGAAATTACTGGTCGTGGCACAGAAATTGATGCGGGTGGACGTTTAGTTCCAAGACATAAAGAGCCTAAAGGTGTTCTGAAAGATAGATTTAATAGAGGAGAGCTTGATGCATTGATT
>Ga0157365_10000385_pt1 | contig 19309 bp, 21 predicted proteins | sample AttsexASBM3_FD_111478 | JGI IMG/M metagenome (GOLD analysis project Ga0157365, IMG submission 111478) | Fungus gardens microbial communities from leaf cutter ant in Ribeirão Preto, State of São Paulo, Brazil - Atta sexdens ASBM3 | ecosystem: Host-associated > Fungi > Mycelium > Unclassified ... | reverse complement strand
CGGTGTCGCGATTAATCAGCGTCGGGGTGACGTGCTGGCGCAGATAATGTTTGAAGTAGTGGCGCAGCCACACCTGCTGGTTTTCAGAGAGCTGACGCTCGTTGATAAGGAAGATCTGGTTGCGCGCCATCTCCAGCAGCAGGTCGTTGTACAGGCCGTCGAACTCCTGATCCGCCTTCAGCACCCGCGACTGGATCTTGCCCAGCAGGTGGCGTGAATGGGAGTTTAACCCTTGTTCTTCGCTGATAATAATGCGCCGCTTAAGCTCGGCGAACCGGACCTTATAAAATTCATCAAGGTTATTGGAGTAGATGCCAAGAAAGCGCATGCGCTCGATCAGTGGATTGGATTTATCCGCCGCCTCCTGCAAAACGCGTTCGTTGAACGATAACCAGCTCAGTTCTTTTTCGATATAAAGCTTATCCTGACCCATTACTACTCACACTCCGGTTGATTAACGCGGGACGTGGCAACGCCGTCTCGGGGTTATTATGGCGAGCTTTGTCATGCTCTGTCCAACTGTGCCAGAAAAGTATGACAGTTATCCGCGAGCTTTCGAACAGGCCGCAAAAAAGCCTGTAAAACCTTGAGGTTGGCGGACGCCTTCTGGCCGTGTTTGTCTGTATTAACGGCACGGGGCAGAAAAAAATAAAGGGCCATGCGGCCCTTTAGTCATCAGATGCGTAACCCTGCGGCGGAAGCGGCTGCCCGTCAAGCCAGGCGCGGCCCTCGCGCATCGCGAGGCGGCCGTCAACAAACCAGCTGACGACCAGCGGATAAATGGCGTGCTCCTGCGCCTGAACGCGCGCGGTAACATCCTCTTCCGTGTCGCCCGCGAACACCGGAACGCGAGCCTGCAAAATCACCGGGCCGCCGTCGAGCTCGTCCGTCACAAAATGTACCGATGTGCCGTGCTCGTCGTCGCCATTGGCGAGCGCCTGGCGGTGGGTATGCAGCCCTGGATATTTCGGCAGCAGGGAAGGGTGGATATTCAGCAGCCGCCCTTCATAATGCGCCACAAACGCCGGGCTAAGGATGCGCATATAGCCTGCCAGCACCACGAGGTCCGGCGCATACGCGTCTATCTCCTGCATCAGCTCGCGATCAAAGGCCTCGCGGCTCGCAAACGCGCCCGCGCTTAACGCATGGGCGGGAATGTTCGCATCGCGCGCGCGCTCAAGGCCGAACGCGTCGGCCTTGTTGCTGAAGACGGCGCTGATGACGCCATTGATTTTCTTCTGCGCGCAGGCATCCATGATGGCCTGCAGGTTGCTGCCGCTGCCGGAAATCAGCACTACGATGCGCTTCATTACGCGATAACCACGCGTTCCTGGGAATCGGAGGCCTTGATGGCGCCGATTTTCCACGCGGTTTCGCCAAGGCTATTGAGCAGCGCCACGGCGTTGTCGGCTTCTGCGGCAGGCAGCGCGATGACCATGCCGACGCCACAGTTAAAGGTGCGGTACATTTCATGTCGGCTGACGTTGCCAGCCTGCTGCAGCCAGTTGAAGACCGCCGGCCACTGCCAGGAGGCTTCGTCGATGACGGCCTGGGTGTTGTCCGGCAGCACGCGCGGAATGTTCTCCCAGAAACCGCCGCCGGTCAGGTGGGCGATGGCGTGAACGTCGAGTTTCTCAATCAGTTCCAGCACCGGCTTCACATAGATGCGGGTGGGCGCCAGCAGGTGATCGGCGAGCGGTTTACCGTCAAGCTCGGTAGCCTGCGGGTCTGCGCCGCTTACTTCCAGAATTTTGCGCACCAGCGAGTAACCGTTAGAGTGCGGGCCGCTGGAGGCCAGCGCCACCAGTACGTCGCCATCGGCGACTTTCGTGCCGTCGATAATCTCTGATTTTTCCACCACGCCGACGCAGAAACCGGCCACGTCGTAATCCTCGCCGTGATACATGCCCGGCATTTCCGCCGTTTCGCCGCCGACCAGCGCGCAGCCGGACTGTAAACAGCCTTCGGCGATGCCGCTAATCACGCTTGCCGCCGTCTCTACGTCCAGCTTGCCGGTCGCGTAGTAGTCGAGGAAGAACAGCGGCTCGGCGCCCTGTACCACCAGGTCGTTGACGCACATCGCCACCAGGTCGATGCCGATCGTGTCGTGACGCTTGAGATCCATCGCCAGACGCAGCTTGGTGCCGACGCCGTCGGTACCGGAGACCAGCACCGGCTCGCGGTATTTCTGCGGCAGCGCGCAGAGCGCGCCGAAGCCGCCCAGGCCGCCCATCACTTCCGGGCGACGGGTTTTTTTCACGACGCCTTTAATGCGGTCGACCAGAGCGTTACCAGCATCAATATCAACACCGGCATCTTTATAGCTGAGAGAGGTTTTGTCGGTCACTGCTAAAGTCCCCACGCGGTTGCGGTTGGTGGTAGTAGAGAAATCGCGGCAATTCTAACAGTCCAGGCAAACGTTTGCGAGCGCTTGTTGCGTTGAATAAAACACACTTATAAGATGGCTGTCTTCTGTTCGGTTGATCCCGATCAAGCCCATTACGTATGGCGCGGCGCGCAAAAAGCGGTATAATCCGGCGATTTTTTTTTGTGGCTGCCACCTCGCTGGGGAGAAAGAGAATGAAGATCGTCGAAGTGAAACACCCGCTGGTTAAACACAAGCTGGGCCTGATGCGTGAGCATGACATCAGCACCAAGCGTTTTCGTGAACTCGCCTCCGAAGTCGGCAGCCTGCTGACCTATGAAGCCACCGCCGATCTGCTGACGGAAAAAGTGACCATCGAAGGCTGGAACGGCCCGGTGGAAATCGAGCAGATCAAAGGGAAGAAAATTACCGTCGTGCCGATTCTGCGTGCCGGTCTCGGCATGATGGAAGGCGTGCTGGAGAACGTGCCGAGCGCGCGCATCAGCGTCGTTGGCATCTACCGCGATGAAGAAACGCTGGAGCCGGTGCCGTATTTCCAGAAACTGGTCTCTAACATCGACGAGCGCATGGCGCTGGTCGTCGACCCGATGCTGGCCACCGGCGGCTCCATGATAGCCACCATCGACCTGCTGAAGAAAGCCGGCTGCACCAGCATCAAAGTGCTGGTGCTGGTTGCCGCGCCGGAAGGCATCAAGGCGCTGGAAAACGCGCACCCGGATGTCGAGCTTTATACCGCGTCTATTGATAAGGGGCTTAACGAGCAGGGATACATCATTCCGGGCCTCGGCGATGCGGGCGACAAGATATTTGGTACAAAATAAACATTGAGCCGACTTTATAGTCGGCTTTTTTTTGGTCCGAAACGCAACATTTGCACACAACAACACGTGAGGAAATACTATGACGCGCCGTGCTATCGGGGTAAGTGAACGTCCGCCGCTCTTACAAACTATCCCGCTTAGTTTGCAGCACCTGTTCGCCATGTTTGGCGCAACCGTGCTGGTGCCCATCCTGTTTCATATCAACCCGGCCACCGTACTGCTGTTTAACGGCATCGGGACGCTGCTGTATCTCTTTATCTGTAAAGGCAAAATCCCGGCGTATCTGGGCTCAAGCTTTGCGTTTATCTCCCCGGTGTTGCTGCTGTTGCCGCTCGGTTATGAGATGGCGCTCGGCGGATTTATCGTCTGCGGCGTGCTGTTCTGCGTGGTGGCGCTGATTGTGAAAAAAGCGGGCACCGGCTGGCTGGACGTCATGTTCCCGCCCGCCGCGATGGGCGCTATCGTCGCGGTGATCGGGCTTGAGCTTGCGGGCGTCGCGGCCAACATGGCGGGCCTGCTGCCAGCCGATGGCCAGACGGCGGACTCCACGACCATTACGATTTCGCTGGTGACGCTGGCGGTGACGGTCTTCGGCTCGGTGCTGTTCCGCGGCTTCCTGGCGATTATCCCGATCCTTATCGGCGTGCTGGCGGGCTACGCGCTCTCCTTTGCGATGGGCGTCGTGGACACCACGGCTATCGCCAATGCCCACTGGTTCGCGCTGCCGACGTTCTACACGCCGCGCTTTGAGTGGTTCGCCATCTTCACCATTCTGCCTGCGGCGCTGGTAGTGATTGCCGAGCACGTCGGCCACCTGGTGGTGACGGCGAATATCGTGAAAAAAGATCTCATCCGCGATCCGGGTCTGCACCGTTCGATGTTCGCGAACGGTTTCTCCACCATCATCTCCGGTTTCTTCGGCTCTACGCCGAACACCACGTACGGCGAAAACATCGGCGTCATGGCGATCACCCGCGTTTACAGCACCTGGGTTATCGGCGGCGCGGCGATTATCGCGATCCTGCTCTCCTGCGTCGGCAAACTGGCGGCGGCTATCCAGATTATCCCGGTGCCGGTCATGGGTGGCGTGTCTCTGCTGCTGTACGGCGTCATCGGCGCTTCCGGTATTCGCGTTCTGATTGAATCCAAAGTCGATTACAGCAAAGCGCAGAACCTGATCCTGACCTCGGTTATCCTGATAATCGGCGTCAGCGGCGCGAAAGTGCACGTTGGCGCGGCCGAGCTGAAAGGCATGGCGCTGGCCACGATCGTGGGCGTGGCGTTAAGCCTTATTTTCAAACTTATCAGCGTGTTGCGCCCGGAAGAGACCGTTCTTGACGCCGATGAGCCTGAAAAACCGGCCCACTGATCCTCCCGCCGGGCGGCGCTGTCCGCCCGGTTCAACAGCGAAGCGATTGTGTGATAGACTCAATGCGTTTTTTCGCAAGTCCTTGAAGAGGTCCTTCTGAACACACCGGCACAGCTCTCCTTGCCGCTCTGGCTGCCCGATGACGAAACGTTTGCCAGCTTCTGGCCGGGCGACAACCCCTCTTTATTAGCCGCACTACAGACGATGCTGCGTCACGACCGCAGCGGCTACATCTATTTCTGGTCCCGTGAGGGCGGTGGGCGCAGCCATCTGCTGCATGCCGCCTGCGCCGAGCTGTCGCAACGCGGAGACGCGGTCGGCTACGTGCCGCTGGATAAACGCACCTGGTTTGTGCCGGAAGTGCTGGAGGGCATGGAGCAACTTTCGCTGGTGTGCATCGACAATATCGAGTGCATCGCAGGCGACGAGCTCTGGGAAATGGCGATTTTCAATCTCTACAACCGCATTCTGGAGTCGGGAAATACCCGGCTGCTGATAACCGGCGATCGGCCGCCGCGCCAGCTGAACCTCAGGCTGCCGGATCTCGCCTCGCGCCTCGACTGGGGGCAAATCTACCGGCTGCAGCCGCTCTCCGACGACGATAAGCTCCAGGCGTTGCAGCTGCGCGCGCGGATGCGCGGGTTTGAGCTGCCGGAAGATGTGGGGCGGTTCCTGTTAAAACGCCTCGATCGTGAAATGCGCACGCTATTCCTGACGCTCGATCAGCTCGATCGCGCGTCGATCAGCGCGCAGCGTAAACTGACGATCCCGTTTGTGAAAGATACGCTCGGGCTCTGACAGCCGCGTTAAGAAAGAAAAACGCCGCAGGGGCTACCCGCGGCGTTTTTTATCAGAGGATCTCCAGCACCTGCTCCGGCGGACGGCCCAGGCGGGCTTTGCCGTGACTCACCACGATCGGACGCTCGATAAGCTTCGGGTTCTCGACCATCGCCTGGATCAGCGCGGCGTCGTCAAGCGACGCGTCGCCGAGGTTCAGCGTCTTGTAAAGCTCTTCTTTGGTACGCATCAGCTCGCGCGGATGGCTAAGCCCCAGCTGCAGCATCAGCGTTTTGATGGTTGCCGCATCCGGCGGCGTCTCCAGATAAAGCACGACTTCTGGCTCGATACCGCGTTCGGTAAGCAGGTTCAGGGTTTCGCGGCTCTTCGAGCAGCGCGGGTTATGGTAAATCGTCACGTCCCGGGACATGGTCTCTCCTGTTACATTTTTTCGTAAGGGCGGAAGCGTTGCTGCAGCTGGCGGAGCTGGTCAATACGCGCGTCGTAGCGCGCCTGTTGCAGACTGCCAAGCTTCACCTGCGAGCTGGCGCTGCTGAGCAGCGTAATCGCCTGATCGAGTTTGCCCAAAAGCGCCATCACTTCGGCGCGTGCCGCCAGCTCCTGATCGCGATTGCCAAGCGCCGCCTGCGCCTGGGCCAGCAGATCCCAGCCGTTGGTATCGTCAGGCCAGCTGAAGGTGTAGCGGTTAAGTATCGTCACCGCCTGCGCGGGCTGGCTGCCCTCCAGATACGCATTAGCGAGGTTCAGCTGCAACACCGGATTGGCTTTCAGGTCCGGCGCGCTTTTCAGGCGGTCGATCGCTTCCTGGGCTTTGTGCTCGCCAAGCGAAATATCGGTGGCGAGGTCGAGATACCAGGCGTTGCCCGGCTGGACGCGCAACAGCGGCTCCAGCTGCTGGCGCGCCTCGGCGAAGCGTTTGTCCTGCATCGCCTGGAGGGCGCGGCCATACTGCGCGGCGTGCTGCTCGCGCTGGTTGCCTTTAGCAAGCGTCTCCAGCAGATCGCCGGTGAGCTGGTTACGCCCTGAGTTATACATGCCGAGCGTGCGCACTTTCGCCATGTAAAACGCTTCGGAAGATTGCGATACCACCGGGCGCATCTGGTTGGCGCGGTTGCGGGCATCCGCAAGACGGCTTTCCGGCAGCGGGTGGGTGAGCAGAATTTCCGGCGGGCGCGTCGAGTAGCGCGCCTGATCCAGCAGTTTTTCAAGGAACGTCGGCATCGCCTGCGGATCAAAACCTGAACGTTGCAGTACCAGGATGCCGATGCGGTCGGCTTCTTGTTCGTTCTGCTGGGTAAAGCTGATAAGGCCCTGCTGCGTGCCGGCGAGCGTACCGGTCAGCGCCGCCATACCCGCCTGCGGGCTCGCCATCGCCAGCAGAATTGAGCCGAGCGCGCCTACCCAAGTGAGCGGGGCGTTGCGCTTTTGATCTTCCATCGCGCGCGCCAGATGGCGCTGGGTGACGTGGGAGATTTCATGCGCCATGACCGAGGCGAGCTGGCTTTCGTTATCGGCATAGCGGAACAGCGCCGAGTGCAGCACGACGTTGCCGCCGAAAAAGGCGAAGGCGTTAATCTCGTCATTATTGATGAGATAGAAGTGGAAAGGGGTTTTTACCGAGTCGGCGTGCGCTACCAGGCGCATGCCCAGCCCGTTGATATATTGCACCAGCAGCGGGTCGTTAATCAGCGGCGCGCTGCCGCGCAGCTGACGCACATAATAGTCGCCCATCTGCAGTTCCTGACCGATGGAGAGCGTGCTGCCCGCCGAGGTGCCCATATCCGGCAAACTGTCGGCCGGATCGGCGGCCCAGGCGGGCGCAAGCGAGCCTGCCAGCGTGGCGCCGATAAGTGTTGCAACCAGTGTCGTTTTCAACTGCCTGAACATAGCCTCTTTCCCGTCTGTAGAGAGTCTTTTTTGACCCGCCCGGCACCGCTTTGTTCATTATGCGCGTCCGGATCGGCAATCCATTTTACCCATGCGTCGGGAAATCATATTCATCCATTGGCGGGTTGTCTTGCGGGGGGCATAAAAATCACGGTCTTTTTTGTGACATTTCGATACAATTCGCCCTCGCGCCCGCGTCGTCACCCGTCAGGGAAGGTATTTTATGCTTGAAATGTTCGCACAGTGGTATCGCCGTCGCTTCAGCGACCCGGAGGCGATAGCGCTACTGGGGATCCTGGTCGCCGGTTTTTGTATCCTCTTCTTTCTGCACGGTTTACTGGCGCCGCTGCTGGTTGCCATCGTACTCGCCTATCTGCTGGAGTGGCCCACCTCCCGATTACAGCGTATCGGCTGTTCGCGCGGACTCGCCGCGACGCTGGTGCTGGTGCTGTTTATCGGCATTGTGCTGGTGATGGCGTTTGTGGTGGTGCCGGTGGCCTGGCAGCAGGGAATTAACCTGATTCGCGATATCCCCGGCATGCTTAACAAGCTCTCCGATTTCGCGGCGACGCTGCCGAAGCGTTTTCCGGCGCTGATGGATGCGGGCATTATCGATGCCATCGCTGAGAACATGCGCACCCGCATCATTACGCTTGGCGATTCCGTCGTGAAATATTCGCTCGCGTCGCTGGTCGGGCTGCTGACGCTTGCCATCTATTTAATCCTGGTGCCGCTGATGGTGTTTTTCCTTGTGAAAGACAAAGAGCAACTGCTGAGCGCGGTGCGCCGCGTGCTGCCGCGCAACCGCGGTCTCGCAGGCCAGGTGTGGGAAGAGATGAACCAGCAGATAACCAACTACATTCGCGGCAAAGTGCTGGAAATGATTGTGGTCGGCGTCGCCACCTGGATTGGTTTTTTAATTTTCGGGCTTAACTATTCGCTGCTGTTATCGGTGCTGGTCGGCATTTCAGTGCTGATCCCGTATATCGGCGCGTTTGTGGCGACTATTCCGGTCGTCTGCGTGGCGCTGTTTCAGTTTGGTATGGGCACCGAGTTCTGGAGCTGTTTTGCGGTCTATCTGATTATTCAGGGGCTCGATGGCAACGTGCTGGTGCCGGTGCTGTTTTCCGAAGCGGTGAATCTGCATCCGCTGGTGATTATTCTCTCGGTGGTGATTTTCGGCGGACTGTGGGGATTCTGGGGCGTTTTCTTTGCTATCCCGCTCGCCACGCTTGTTAAAGCGGTGGTGCACGCCTGGCCGGAGACGTCACCCGGCGTGGAAGAGTAACGGCGCGGTATTGGTAGGATGCCGGGTGGCGCTGCGCTGACCCGGCCTGCGTAGACATGCAGTGTGACGCTTCGCTTACCCGGCAAGGCAGGGTAAGCGATAACGCGCTCAGGCGCTCTCTTTCAGCCAGGCCAGCACGACGTCGTGGTGGTTGCTGGTTTTGAAGTCGTTAAAGACATGTTCGACTTTGCCATCGGCGTCTATCAAAAAGCTGATGCGGTGAATGCCGTCGTAGGTTTTGCCCATAAAGGATTTTTCACCCCAGACGCCAAACTGTTCGCTCACCTGATGATCTTCATCCGAGAGCAGCGTGAAGTTAAGCAGCTCTTTTTCAGCGAAACGCGAGAGCTTTTCGGGTTTATCGGTGCTGATGCCCAGCACTTCAACGCCCGCTTTTTTCAGGTCATCCATATTATCGCGCAGCCCGCATGCCTGGACGGTGCAGCCCGGCGTCATGGCTTTGGGATAGAAATAAACCAGAACACGCTGCCCCTGGAAGTCGGTCAAATTTACTTGTTCACCATCCTGATCGGGCAAGCTAAATTTCGGTGCGATATCACCGGCTTTCAGTGGATTCATCACTACACTCCATCCTGTTCATCTTGCTGTGGGTAATTCACCACGCTAATAGTGCCTTGTGCCCCAAGGTCTGTACAGAGTTGACGAAAGGGCTGTTCGATAATCGTCGCATCCTGAGAAGCCGGACTGTGCGCCGTTATTTGAATATAGAGCTGGGCGGACTTATTTTCCTGCGCAGGCTGCGTGCGCGAGATAAGTTCCGCGATATTCATGTCGTGAGAGTGGAACAGTTCGGTGAAGCGCTCAATCAGATGCGGCGAGTCCTCGACCTCCACCTGCACCCAGACGGACGCCGGCATCGCCTGGCGCGGACGGGCTGTGGTGCGTTTCATAACAATCAGCAGATCCAGCTCGGCGCCCTTAAGCGGCAGCGTGGATTCAATCAGCGTAATGGCGTTCCAGCTGCCGGACAGCAGCATGATGAACGTGAACTCCTCTCCCAGCATCGCCAGACGGCTATCTTCGATATTGCAGCCGCAACTGCTGACATGGCGGGTGATAGTGTTAACGATACCCGAGCGGTCGGCTCCCAGCGCGGTAATAACCAGATAATGGGGGGATGAGGATGTCAAACCTGTGCTTCCTGTTGAAACGGTGAATTAATCCTTAGGAAACCATAAAAAAATCCGCCATACAACCGCATAGCGCGCCCTGGCCGCTTGCTTTTATTACGGCACCAAACGTACCATTGAGCCACAAGTTTGCACTGAGGATGGCCAATGTTCACGGGAAGTATTGTCGCGCTTATCACGCCGATGGATGAAAAAGGTAATGTCTGCCGGTCGAGCCTGAAAAAACTGATTGATTACCATGTCGCTAACGGAACGTCAGCGATTGTATCGGTAGGGACTACCGGGGAATCCGCTACGCTCAGCCATGATGAACACGCTGAGGTGGTGATGATGACGCTGGAACTCGCCGACGGGCGCATTCCGGTTATCGCAGGCACCGGCGCGAACGCCACTTCCGAGGCCATCAGCCTCACTCAGCGTTTCAACGACAGCGGCATCGCCGGCTGCCTGACCGTCACGCCGTATTACAACCGTCCGACCCAGGAAGGGCTGTTCCAGCATTTTAAAGCTATCGCGGAGCATACCGACCTGCCGCAGATCCTCTATAATGTGCCGTCCCGTACCGGTTGCGATATGCTGCCGGAAACCGTTGGCCGTCTGGCGAAGATTAAAAATATTGTCGGTATCAAAGAGGCGACCGGGAACTTAAGTCGCGTTCACCTGATCAAAGAGCTGGTCGCTGATGATTTCGTGCTGTTAAGCGGCGATGACGCCACGGCGATGGATTTCATGCAGCTTGGCGGTCACGGGGTGATTTCGGTCACCACTAACGTGGCGGCGCGCGATATGGCCGATATGTGTCGGCTCGCGGCAGAAGGGAAGTTTGACGATGCGCGCATCATCAACCGTCGTCTGATGCCTTTGCACCATAAATTATTTGTCGAACCCAATCCGATCCCGGTGAAATGGGCCTGTAAGGAGTTGGGACTTGTGGCGACCGATACGCTGCGCCTGCCAATGACGCCGATCACCGATATGGGTCGCGACGCTGTTGGCTCCGCGCTTAAGCATGCCGGCCTGCTGTAAAGTTTAGGGAGATTTGATGGCTTACTCAGTACAGAAGTCGCGTGTGGCGAAAGTAGCAACCGTATCGCTGGTGATGCTGCTCGCCGCCTGTAGTTCCGATTCGCGCTACAAGCGTCAGGTGAGCGGCGACGAGTCCTATCTGGACGCGGCTCCGCTGGCAGAACTGCATGCTCCGGCCGGGATGATCCTGCCGGTGCAGAACGGCGACTATAACATTCCGGCCACCCGCACCAACGGCCCGGTCGGCAAGCAGCTTGATATTCGCCCGCCGACGCAGCCGCTGGCGCTGGTGAGTGGCGCACGCACCCAGTTCACGGGCGACACCGCCTCGCTGCTGCTGGAAAGCGGCCGTAACGGCGCGCTCTGGCCGCAGGTCGTGAGCGTAGTGCAATCTCTTAATTACACCATTGAGAAACGCGACGACGCTTCCCAGACGCTCAACACCGACTGGGTACAGTGGAACCGCGCCGATGAAGACCAGCAGTATCGCGGTCGTTATCAGGTCAGCGTGAAGCCGCAGGGCTACCAGCAGGCGCTGGTCGTGAAGCTGGTGAATCTTGAGCAGGATGGCAAACCGGTCGCCGATACCGCGTCGCTGCAGCGTTACAGCGCGGAAATGCTGAACGCTATCGCCTCCGGGCTTGATAAAAACGACACCGCGCGTCAGAACGTCGCCGATAACCGCACCGCGTCGCAAATCGACGTGACCAGCGGCGCCGACGATGTCGGTCTGCCGGTGCTGGTGGTTCGCGCGCCGTTTAACGCCGTGTGGAACCGCCTGCCGGATACGCTCGCGAAAGTCGGTATGAAAGTGACCGATTCCACGCGTTCAACGGGCAGCGTCGCCGTGACCTACAAAGCGCTGTCTGACAGCGACTGGCAGGCGCTGGGCGCACGCGATCCGGGCCTCTCCAATGGCGATTACAAACTTCAGGTCGGCGATTTAGACAACCGCACCAGCCTGCAGTTTATCGACCCGAAAGGCCATACGCTGACCCAGTCGCAGAACGACGCGCTGGTCGCCGCCTTCCAGGCCGCATTCAGCAAGTAATACCCAAGGCCGGATCGCTCCGGCCTTTTTTTCTGACGTTGACGCAAACGTGTGCGTCGCCAGAATCTCGCGAATTTTGTGATAAATCATCAGGCCGCGCGAGCGGTCACCATACCTGGAGTAATAAAGATGCAAAAGCAAGCTGAGTTGTATCGTGGCAAAGCGAAAACCGTCTACAGCACCGAAAATCCGGATCTGTTGGTACTCGAATTCCGCAATGATACGTCAGCAGGCGACGGCGCCCGCATTGAGCAGTTTGACCGCAAGGGAATGGTGAACAACAAGTTTAACTATTTCATCATGAGCAAACTGGCCGAAGCGGGCATCCCGACGCAAATGGAACAGCTGCTTTCCGATACCGAAGCGCTGGTGAAAAAGCTCGACATGGTGCCGGTGGAGTGCGTTATCCGCAACCGCGCGGCGGGCTCGCTGGTCAAGCGTCTTGGCATTGAAGAGGGCATCGAGCTTAACCCGCCGCTGTTCGACCTGTTCCTGAAAAACGACGCCATGCACGATCCGATGGTCAACGAATCCTACTGCGAGACCTTCGGCTGGGTAAGCCAGGAAAACCTCGCGCGTATGAAAGAACTGACCTACAAAGCCAACGACGTGCTGAAAAAGCTCTTTGACGACGCAGGTCTCATCCTGGTCGACTTTAAGCTGGAGTTCGGTCTGTTCAAGGGTGAAGTCACGCTGGGCGATGAATTCTCGCCGGACGGCGCGCGTCTGTGGGATAAGCAGACCATGGATAAAATGGATAAAGACCGCTTCCGCCAGAGCCTCGGCGGCCTGATTGAAGCCTATGAAGAAGTGGCGCGCCGTCTTGGCGTAAACCTCGACTGATCTACGTTTTGCTCGTCTCTTACGCAGGGTACGGCTTGTACCCTGCGCCTTCCCCCGTTTTCTTATGGTAAAGCGCGCCTGAACCACCTACGATCAATATCATAGCGATTGATAATGACGAGGTCAGAGTATGCGTTGGCAAGGACGTCGCGAAAGCGACAACGTCGAAGACAGACGAAACAGCAGTTCGCCGATGACGGGCGGACGTGGCTTGCGCCTGCCTGCCGGTAAGGGCGGGCTGGTGCTGCTGGTGATTGTCGTGGTGGCAAGCTATTACGGTGTGGATCTTACCGGGCTTATCTCCGGCGGCGCGCCGGTGAGCCAGCAGACGTCACGCTCCATCAGCCCGAACGAGGACGAGGCGGCGAAATTCACCTCGGTTATCCTCGCCACCACCGAAGAGAGCTGGGGCCAGCAGTTCCAGAAAATGGGGCGCACGTATCAGGACCCGAAACTGGTCATGTATCGCGGCGCGACCCGCACCGGATGCGGCACCGGCCAGTCGGTCATGGGGCCGTTCTACTGCCCGGCGGACAGCACGGTCTACATTGACCTCTCCTTCTATGACGAAATGAAACAGAAGCTTGGCGCCGACGGCGACTTCGCGCAGGGCTACGTCATCGCGCATGAAGTGGGGCATCACGTCCAGAAGCTGCTCGGCATCGAGCCGAAGGTGCGCCAGCTCCAGCAGAATGCGTCGCAGACTGAAGTGAACCGCCTGTCGGTGCGCCTGGAGTTACAGGCGGACTGCTTCGCGGGCGTCTGGGGCAACGCCATGCAGAAAGAGGGCGTGCTGGAAACTGGCGATCTCCAGGAGGCGCTGAACGCCGCGCAGGCTATCGGCGATGACCGTCTCCAGCAGCAGAGCCAGGGCCGCGTGGTACCGGACAGCTTCACGCATGGCACCTCCGATCAGCGCTACAGCTGGTTCAAACGCGGTTTTGACAGCGGCGATCCGGCCCAGTGCAACACCTTCGGTAACGCGCTGTAATTAAAGGCGATTGTTGTGAAAGAGAGTATCGCCGCGCTGACGGCGCAGATGGACGCGGCGGGCATTCGCCGCCTGCTGGTGTTAAGCGGCGACGAGGCGTGGAGCTCGCAGCAGGCGCAGCTGCTCGCGGGCAGCCTGCCGGGCGACTGGCTCTGGGTGGGCAGCGCGCCGGAAATGGCGCTCAACGGCGCGCCGGGCGCTATCAATACCTTGCTGGGTCGCGAATATCTGCATGCGGTGTTTGACGCCCGCAGCGGTTTTGACGCCGCCGCCTTCGCGGCGCTCGCAGGCACGCTGAAAGCCGGCAGCTGGCTGGTGCTTCTGACGCCGCCGTGGGCGGCCTGGCCCACGCGCGTTGATAACGACGCCTGCCGCTGGAGCGACAGCCGCGAGCCCATCGCCACTCCCCACTTTATTCACCACCTCCAGCGCCTTTTTGCGCACGACCCGGACGTGGTCTGCTGGCGGCAGGAGCAGCCGCTGCATATCGCGGCGCGGCCCGTGCGCCCGGCATGGCGACCGGCCAGCGGCGAGCCGCAGCACGAACAGGCGCAGCTGCTAAAAGAACTGTTAACGACCCGTGACGGCGTGACGGCAATCACCGCCGCGCGCGGGCGCGGAAAATCGGCGCTGGCCGGTATGTTCATTCGCGCGCTGCCGGGCAGGGCGCTGGTCACCGCGCCGACCCGCGCGTCGGCGGACGTTATCGCCGCCCACGCGGGCGATAAATTCCAGTTTATGGCCCCGGACGCGCTGCTGGCGGCGCAGGAGGCGGGGACGCTCGCGCCCGGCGATTGGCTGGTCATTGACGAAGCCGCCGCGCTGCCAGGCCCGCTGCTGCAAAAGCTTATCCGGGCGTTTCCCGCCACGCTTCTGACCAGCACCATTCAGGGCTATGAAGGCACCGGGCGCGGCTTTTTACTGAAATTCTGCGCCGGTATCGACGGCCTGCGTTATCGCAGCCTGAACGCGCCGGTGCGCTGGGCGCAGGACGATCCGCTGGAGCGGCTGGTGAGCGAGGCGCTGCTGTTTGAGGACGACGATTTTGCCGTGACGCCCGCAGGGCCGGTCAGCCTCTGTCGCGTTCAGCAGACCGACTGGCAGACGGCGCCCGCCCGCGCGGCCTCGGTCTACCGGCTGCTTGCGGGCGCGCACTACCGCACCTCGCCGCTCGACCTGCGCCGCATGATGGATGCGCCCGGCCAGCGGTTTTTCGCGGCGTGCGCAGGTGACGACACCGTCGGCGCGCTGTGGCTGGTGGAAGAGGGCGGCCTTGACGCGGCGCTGAGCCAGGCGGTGTGGGCCGGCTTTCGCCGTCCGCGCGGCAATCTGGTCGCGCAGTCGCTCGCGGCGCACGGCGGCGACCCGCTCGCCGCCACGCTGCGCGGGTTGCGCGTCAGTCGCGTGGCGGTGCATCCTGGCCGCCAGCGCGAAGGGATTGGCCAGCGGCTGATTGCGCAGGCGCGTGAACAGGCCGCGGGCCGCGTTGATTATCTCTCCGTCAGTTTCGGGTATACGCCCGAACTGTGGCGTTTCTGGCAGCGCTGCGGTTTTACGCTGGTGCGTATTGGCAGCCACCGCGAGGCCAGCAGCGCTTGTTATAACGCGATGGCACTGCTGCCGCTGACAGACGCAGGCGCACGGCTCGCCGATGCCGAACATCAGCGCCTGGCGCGTGACGCAGACGCGCTTCAGCGCTGGGTGGACGAGCCTCTGCCGCTGTCGCCCGCGCACCAGGCTACCCTTAATGAGGATGACTGGTTAGCGCTCGCGGGTTTTGCGTTCGCTCATCGGCCGCTGGAGACCTCGCTCGGCCCGCTGTACCGGCTGCTCGACGCAAGCCCGCAGGCGTTACAGGCCCTGCGCGGGCGGCTGGAGCGGCAAACGCCGGTCGAGGCATTGTGCCGTCAGCTCAGGCTGTCCGGGCGCAAAGCGCTACTGGCGGCGCAGCGGCAGGAAACTGCGCTTGCGTTGCAGTCGCTCGATGGCGCGCGCGCCGCAGCGCTAAACGCGCAGATATTGCAATGGCAATTTTTCCACTAAGTCCATCAATACATTGCAATGGTCATCCGTTCAGGCCGGCGTAAACTGGCTGTAACCCATGAAGGAGAGTGCCATGAGACATGATCATTTTGTGGTTCAGAGCCCTGAACTGCCTGCCAGACAACTGCTGCTACTGTTCCACGGCGTCGGGGATAACCCGGTGGCGATGGGCGAGATAGGCAGCTATTTCGCGCCGCTCTTCCCGGATGCGCTGGTGGTGAGCGTCGGCGGGCCCGCGCCGAGCGGCCCGGCACCTGGCCGCGAGTGGTTTTCCGTACAGGGCGTCACCGAGACGAACCGCCAGCAGCGCGTGGATGAGATAATGCCCACGTTTATCGACACCGTGCGCCAGTGGCAGCGTGAAAGCGGCGTCAGCCCGGCGGCGACGGCGTTAATCGGGTTTTCGCAGGGCGCTATCATGGTGCTGGAAGGCGTGAAAGCCGAGCCGGGCCTGGCCTCGCGCGTAATAGCCTTTAACGGACGCTTCGCCGAGCTGCCTACGGCGGCAAGCACCGCGACCACCATACACCTCATCCACGGCGAGGATGACGAGGTGATCGACGCCCGTTACGCCCAGGCGGCGGCGGATGCGCTGCAGCGCGCTGGCGGTGACGTGACGCTGGATATCGTTGAGGATCTGGGCCATGCGATTGATAACCGCAGCATGCAGCTGGCGCTCGACCACCTGCGCTATACCGTGCCGAAGCACTATTTCGATGAGGCGCTAAGCGGCGGTAAACCGGGCGATGACGACGTGATACCGATGATATAAGGCGGGATAAGGCGACGGAACGCTCCGTCAGGCGTCGCGCCTGACGGAGGGGAAGAGAGAAGTAAGCAGGCGCTTACTTCTTCTTCGGCCAGTCGTCTTCGTCGTCCCACTTGTCGTTAAAATCGCGGTGGGGCGGCAGGTCCGGGCGGTTATCCATAAATTTCTTATGATCCACCCGTTTTAAATCTTTAATCACGTTCAGCAGGACGCCGAGCAGAAACACCAGCACCAGCACCCACCAATATTTTCCAAGCCATTCCATGACGTCATCCTCGTTGGTGAAGCGCTCGTCAGGCGACGAGCTGCTCCATAATGCGTTGATACATACGGGCCAGCAGCTGCAGATCGGACGCTTTCACGCATTCGTTGATTTTGTGAATCGTCGCGTTGACCGGCCCGAGCTCGACCACCTGCGCGCCCATGCGCGCGATAAAGCGCCCGTCTGACGTGCCGCCGGTCGTCAGCAGCTGCGGTTTAATTTCATTATAGTGGTGAACGGCGTTAACGACCGCATCCACCAGTTTGCCGCGCGCGGTCAAAAACGGCTGGCCGGAAAGCCACCAGTCCAGCGTGTAGCGCAGCTGATATTTATCCAGCAGCGCCGCGACGCGCTGTTTAATCATCTCGTCGGTCAGCTCGGTGCTGAAACGGAAGTTAAACTGCACGTGGAGATCGCCTGGGATCACGTTATTGCTGCCGGTGCCCGCCTGAATATTGGCTATCTGCATGCTGGTCGGCGGGAAAAACTCGTTGCCGCGATCCCACTCGATAGCCACCAGCTCGTTGAGCATCGGCGCGGCGCGGTGCACCGGGTTATCCGCCAGATGCGGATATGCCACGTGCCCCTGCACGCCATGGATGGTCAGGTTGCAGGTCAGCGAGCCGCGACGGCCATTTTTCACCACGTCGCCCACCACTTCGCTGCTGGACGGCTCGCCCACGAGGCAGTAATCGAGACGCTCGCCGCGCGCCATTAACGTTTCCACCACTTTAACCGTGCCGTTCACGGCGCTCGCTTCTTCATCGGACGTTATCAGAAACGCCAGACGCCCGCGATGGTGCGGATGCTGCGCCACAAAGCGCTCGGCCGCCACGACCATCGCCGCCAGCGAGCCTTTCATATCCGCAGCGCCGCGGCCAAACAGCATGCCGTCGCGAATAGTCGGTTCAAACGGCGGGTTTATCCAGCGATCGGTATCGCCTGCGGGCACCACATCGGTATGCCCCGCGAACGCCAGCGTTTCGCCGTTGCCGCGCCATGCCCAGAAGTTCTGCGTATCGCCAATAAGCATCGGCTCTACCGTGAACCCGACCGCGCGTAGCCGCTCAATCAACAGCGCCTGGCAACCCGCGTCATCGGGGCTAAGGGAAGGGCGACGAATAAGCTGCTGCGTCAGCTCAATAACCGGGCAAGACATAACACTAGACCTCGTTAAAATAGTGCTGGTACGTGGATTCGCTAAAACCAAGCAGCATAGGCTTACCCGGCGCGCAGAGCAATGGTCGTTTAATAATGGCGGGCATTTCCAGCATCAGCGCGCACGCGTGGTCGGCGTCGGTAATCGCCGCGCGGCGGGCGTCGTCGAGCTTACGCCAGGTGGTGCCGCGCGTATTCAGCAGCGCCTCCCATCCCAGTTCAGCGATGAATTTATGCATCAGTTGTGCATCAAGGCCGTCGGTGCGGTAGTCATGAAACTGATAAGCAATCTGCTGGCTTTCTAACCAGCGGCGCGCTTTTTTAATGGTGTCGCAGTTCTTGATGCCGTACATTACGACCATATTTGAATCCTTTTGTCTGAAATCCGCTGACTTAAACAAATTATTAGAATAGATAACAGGTGAAACAGTAGCCTGCTAATATAACCCATCATTCACAAACATGCTTAACGTATATAACCCTGCTGATACATTTTGAATAATTTTTCATCGCTCGCGCAGACCATTCCGCTGGTCAATTCGCGGAATTGATATTTTTTATAAAAAGAGACTTTATCTAAAACGGCATAGATAAAAACTTTACCAAAAGGTAAAAGCGTTTCGAGAATGTCGTCCATTAACTGATTGCCAAAACCGCGTCCCTGATAATCGGGATCGACAACAATATCCGCCACATAGCTCGACCAGGTCAGATCGCTAATCGCATGCGCCGTCGCTATCAGTTTTCCCTCGTAAAACCCATACCAGCAAAAGGTACTGTTAGTGTAGGAACGCTCCACCTCGTGTGGCACGCGCGCGCCAAGCCCGGCGCGCTCAATCAGCGTGGCGAGCGCCTGCCAGTCGGGGGTTCCAATATTGTCGCGGGTCATAATAAGCATGCTTAGTTATTCCTCCTGTCATAAAAATTTGTCGAATATTGCCTGGCGTCACATTACCGATAACTTATCCTCGTCATATTGAATTCAGTGCCGATAACAAATACATGAAGGGAGCTTATCAATTCGATTGGTTAAAGTATCTTCACTCCGGGCCGATATTTTTGTATCATGCAAACAATAATAAAGAGAGGTCATTATGATTGAACATGAACTGGGGAACTGGAAAGACTTTATTGAAGCCATGCTTCGTAAATAAATCCAGCTATTAGCAAGAGCACATCGCTTTTATAGACACACAGCAGTGACTTCACTCACTGAACTACCAAAAGGCGGCCTTCACAGGTCGCCTTTTTCTTTATAGCGCTTACTCCTCAGGCGCGGGGCGCAGCGGAAACCGCCTGCGTATCAACACAAAGAACAGCGGCACGAAGAAAATCGCCAGCAGCGTCGCCGAGATCATGCCGCCCATCACGCCGGTGCCGACCGCATGCTGGCTGGCGGAGCCCGCGCCGCTGCTGGTCACCATCGGCAGAACGCCGAAAATAAACGCCAGCGATGTCATCAGGAT
>Ga0157365_10000383_pt1 | contig 19332 bp, 17 predicted proteins | sample AttsexASBM3_FD_111478 | JGI IMG/M metagenome (GOLD analysis project Ga0157365, IMG submission 111478) | Fungus gardens microbial communities from leaf cutter ant in Ribeirão Preto, State of São Paulo, Brazil - Atta sexdens ASBM3 | ecosystem: Host-associated > Fungi > Mycelium > Unclassified ... | reverse complement strand
TGGCGCTGCGCTTTGAACCAAGCTGACATCGCAACGATTTGACGCTAAGGATGGCGCCATGACTGCCCTTCCTCCCTCTGTGGTCGTGCTCGACCACCCGCTCGTCCAGCACAAGCTGACCCGCCTGCGTCAGGAATCCACCTCGACTGCGGGGTTCCGTCGCCTCACACGCGAACTGAGCCTGCTCATGTGCTACGAGGCAACGCGCGATCTCAGCACCGAACCTGTCGAGATCCAGACACCGCTCGAAACCATGGAAGGCTGCCAGCTTTCCGGCAAGAAGCTCTGCTTTGTCTCTATTCTTCGCGCCGGGAATGGTATCCTGGACGGTATGCTGGACCTCATCCCCGCGGCACGCGTGGGACATGTCGGGCTGTATCGTGATCACGATACGCTTGAGGCCGTCGAATACTATATGAAGCTGCCCGATGACGTGGCCGATCGCGAGTGCATCGTGGTCGATCCGATGCTCGCGACGGGTCATAGTGCCGCTGCGGCGATTGATCGCATCAAGGCCAGCGGCGTGCGCAAGATCATTTTCGTCTGTCTGCTCGCCGCCCCCGAGGGCGTCGCCTGTCTGACTGAACGCCATCCGGATGTCCGAATCGTGACCTGTTCGATCGATCGTGGTCTGGATGAAAAGGGCTATATCCGCCCTGGCCTGGGTGATGCGGGTGACCGTCTGTTCGGGACGCGCTGAGTATGACCAGCGAGGATATCGACGAATGGCTCGATAGCTGGATCGAAGCTCATCACGTTCAATGGGGGACCCCCGAGGAGGCTGCAAAGGCCTGCCTCCTTGCGGCGACACTGGATGGGATCAGCGAGCGGGATCTGAGCGCCGCCGCAGGCGGCGATCTGGTGGGATTTCTTCGGGAAGAAGGCGAGGCCATTGCCGGGTCTTCGGGCGCCGCACCGGACGGGTTCTGACCGTCCGGGGAGAGGATCCCGGGCGCTGACCGGCTCTCCGGAGAGGGGAGCTTTCATTTCCCTGAGATTATATCGTGAAGGGGACGGTCAGCGAAGGAGGGCGTGGCAAAGCCCCACGCCCCTTATTTCACTTATCTGGGTGCGGGACCGCGAATGATCTGGGCCATGTCCTGAGGACGTAGCCAATGCTTGAACGCAGCCTGAATCTAGGCCGCGTTCATCTGATAGACGGCGTTGGCGCGTTCATCGGGCTCATTTCGGGAGTCTGGCAGGTGTCTGTTGGGGTTGGTCAGTTGTTGGGTCGAAAAATATCTCGCGAATACATAAATACTAACAATCTCAGATCTTGATTTGAGCAATCCGATCTTCGAGATCGTTGACCCACGGCTTTTTGATATCGTGATTGTAGCAGTAGTCCAGAATGCTCTGTAGTTCATTCAGTTGTGCTGCGTTGCGTACGTTGATTTGAGCGATTTCGTTGCTGCCAGCCGGGGTGCTGAAGCACTCTGGTGCATCACATCCGACGGCCATGAAATTTAGCTTCGTGCGTACGCATTTCTCACAGACACCACAGTTTGACGCCTGATCGGAACCTTCCCAGCATACCTTCAAGGCCCTCCTCGCTTCGGGATTGGTGGCAACCAGTTCGGCTTTCTCGGTACGCGAATAACCGGCACCCTCATGCACGATTTCCATAGCGCCGCCTGAAAGCAGGTAGTCCGTTGCGGGCGTTGAGCCCCAAGGAAAGATAAGTGCGTTGTAAGGCTCCGAGCTACCGATAACTGCGTAGGAAAAAGATTTACGGTAGAGGTGCAACAGGCCACTCAGTTGGGAAGCGAAGCTATGCTCCCAGTCTTGAAGCTCATATTTCCGCACGTCGGTTTTCGCGATGAGTGGCCTTAGCCCTCGAGCCGCTAGGAAAGGGGTCACGCGGTTGACGAGTCGCGAGAAGGCGTCATTGTTGTCGTATTTCACGTCGAAGCCGTGCACCATGAGGACACGCTCAAGAGGATAGGACCAGTCGGACCCACTCGTGTGCCGCAAGGCGAGAAAGGTGGCATCAAGCCCACCGGAAAATGCTGAAATAGCTTTTTCTCTCTTGCGAAGACCCAACCAAAAATCATCAACAGATCGTTTGACCGAAATTTTGCAGATATTGTATCGCTTAGGAAGCTGACAATGCCAGGCTTCTTGAAATATCTGAATATTCCTCAGAGCTTTTCTGCTGACTGGTCCGTCTATTTCGAATACGTCAAATTTCTCCATCGCGAGAAATATGAACATGAACATAAACCCGTCGTATAAAGACGCTCTCTGAGAGATCACATGGTTGTAGAGCGTGATCTCGACTCCTGTTTCGTTCAGGGCCTGCGGCAATCCCTCACCCTGTAGGAAAACCCTTATTAAGGTATTCTTGCCGCTTTTTGCGATACGAGCTCTTAGGGTCAGACGGCGCATCAAGCTAGCCTTTTTGGTAAGTAGGTTTAAGTCGATCTAGGGAGAATTCTATCATGAGCTATCTGAGGCTTGAAGAAAACTGAGATGTTCAGCTTGAGCCTTGGATAATGCTTCTCGAAGAGTTTCCTCGAGAGGGCCTTCTAGTGTTAATGCATAAATGGTGAAATGGAATAATCAGATATATCCGGGTTGGTTCATAGCTCGCGGAATCCAGGTATGGGGTGGGGCTTGGGTATATTGAAGTAATGAATGCTTGAGGTAGATGTTTTTCACAGGACGCGAAGAGTGTAGCACATAAATATATGCACAATTGATTACGGGGAATTTGGCTTGCCGACTCGACGCAAATTCTACCATACCCTTGTGTAAGCCACGGGGTCTGCGCTTCAGTTAGGGCAGGCCAAAATTCGAGGCGCATTCCGTATCGACTTCGAAATGAGGAGGCTGCCTCACGGCGAAGCGAAAGCTCGATTACCTGCCTGCGCCTCAGGTGGAAAAGCTTGCAAACCCCTCCAAGTCTTGCAGGAGATCCAAATTCAACCTTGCCGCCTTTGCTCTCTCATCGCGGGGCGGGACCGCGAATGATCTGGGCCATGTCCTGAGGACGTAGCCAATGCTTGAATGCAGCCTGAATCTGGGCCGCGTTCATCTGATAGACGGCGTTGGCGCGTTCATCGGGCTCAGTCAGTGGGAGGCCCGAGTCAATAAGAGCGAGATACTGCCCGGCAATCCCCCCGAAGCTCGCGCGCCCCATGGGAATGGAGCGCAGGATCGATGCCTTTGCGTTCAGGAGTTCGTCATCCGAGACAAGGGCGTTTTGCATGGCAGTCACGTTGCGCAACGCGGCATCGCGGGCCTTGAATGTCTTGTCCGGATCAGCGCCATAAGAGATGAGGAATGCGCCACGATTGGCTGACCAGGCGAGATCGCTGCTGGTGGTATAAACCATGCCCGTGCGTACACGCAGATCCTGCATGAGCCGCGATGAGAAGCCCGCCCCGAGGACTTCATTGCCAACTTCAAGCGCATAGCGGTCCGGATTATGTACGCCGCTTGCGATGGTCTGGGCGAGATAGACCGAGTCCTGGACGCGGCCCGGGTCCTCGACAACCGCTTTCGATGTCTTGCTCTGGGGGCGCGGCGGCAGATCCACCACGGGTTTGGCTCCCGTCGCGGCCCATTTGCCGAAGGCTGTCTCGATGGATGCCTTCGCCTTTTCGGGAGTGATGTCGCCAATAACCACAATCGTCGTAAGGTCGGGGCGATAGGAAGCTTTATAGAAATTCTGAACATCTGCGAGGGTCAGGGTGCTCAGGGTTTGCGGTGTCGTCTCACGCAATGAGGGATCGCCAGCAGGGGCAAGCGCGCGTGCGATGGCGTGCTGGAAGCGATAACCGGGCGATTGCAGTACCCCGGCCTGCGAGGCGACGGCCTGCTGTTTCAGGACGGCGAAAGCCTGGGCAGGGAATGCCGGGTGCAGTTCGTTCTCAGCCAGCAAAGCCAGAGTCTTGTCGAAGTTTGCGCTCAGTGTGCTGAGCGAGAAGGAAACGCCCCCGCTGGCATCGGAGGCGAGATCATCCAGAGCGGCAGCGAGCGCAAGGCGATCGTGCTGCGTGCTGCCGAAGAGGAACAGATCGTTCGTCAGATCGGCCACGCCGTCCTTGCCCTTGGGCTGCTGCAGGTCGTTGCTGTGACGGATGCTGCCATAAAGCGTGATCGTATGACTGACATGTTCGGGCTGCACCAGAAGTGTCAGGCCATTATCCAACACAAAGCGTGAGGGCTGGGTCAGCGGTACGGGCTTGGGCAGATCGGCGAGTGCCGTCGCCGCCCAAGTTGGCAAAGCGATATTCTTGCTGGGTGGTGGGAGCAGAGATTCCGGCCCTTTGCCACCGCTGATATCGGGGGATTTTCCCCCCGAGGGTGTAAGAATTCCCGTGATGGCGTGGGCGGGATCGAGCACCTGTCTGGCCAAGGCGTTGACCTGCGCGGGCGTGACGGCGCGATAGGCCTTCACCAGATCAGCAGGGGAGTTGACGCCATTATAGGCCAGAGCATCGGCCCAGCTCTGGGTCAGGGCCGTCACGCTATTCGCGTTGAACTCGAGTGCTGCGATTTCCTTGCGCTTGGCGGCTTCGATCAGTTCGGGCGGGACGCCCTTTGTTCGGATCGTCTCAAGAATATTGCGGATTTCCGTCAGCAGGGCGTCGGGCTTCTGTCCTTTGGGGAAGGCTGCGAGAGCACTTCCCACGCCTTCATGCACATGGGCATTGTAGGAAAATTCCGTCCCCAGCGCCTTGCCTTGGGGCACGAGGGCGAAGAGGGCACCGCGCTGGCTGCCCAACGCATCGGCCAGGATCTGGGCCGCAGCGAAATCAGGGCTTGCCGAGCCGGGCAGGCGATAGGCAATGCTCAGGATACCGGTCGCGTAATCGCTATCGACTGCGATGGTCTGGGCCTTGACCGGTGTTGTGGTGATCGTCGGGCGTGGGGGCAGCTTGCCAGCGGGGATGCCGCCAAATTCCGAGCGGACCTTGGCAAGCGTTGCCGTGGGGTCGACATCGCCGACGATGAGGAGGATCGCGTTATTGGGCTGGTACCAGCTGTCATAGAAGCTGCGCAGCAGGGGGGCATTGGTCTTGTCGAATGATTCGCGCGTGCCGAGTGCATCGTGATCATAAGGCGTGCCGGCGAACATGGCGCGGTTCTGCTGGATCATGTAGCGCTCGAAGGGCATCGAGACGTCCCTCGCGACTTCCTGCTCGATGGCGCCGCGTTCATGGGTCCAGTCAGCCTCGCTCAGCAAGACATTGCGCATCCGGTCGGCTTCGATTTTGAGCAGCAGGTCCAGATAATGGGCGGGCGCCTGGAAATAGAACTGGGTGGTGTCCTCGGTGGTAAAGGCATTGCTGATATTGCCGATACGGGCGCTCACGGTGGAGAGCTGGTCTCGGCTCAGAGCCTTCGAGCCGTTGAACATCATGTGTTCCAGGGCATGAGCCGTACCGGGAAAGCCCTCGGGCGCCGCTGCCGAGCCGGCAAGATAGATGATCTGGGTCTGCACCACGGGTGCGAGACGATCAGGAACGATCACCACGCGCAAGCCGTTGGGGAGAGTTTCGCGCACGGCACTGTCCATGGCTGTCGCGGGATGCGGCGAGGCTGTCTCGGCTGCCTGTGCGGGCAGGGCGGAGGCGCACAGGGCAAACGCAGGCGCAGCAAGCAGGCTTGTTGCAAGAAGCGCGTTGCGCAGAAGGGGCAGCACGGACATGGAAGACTCCCGGTTGCAAAAACATGAAGGGCGATGGGTGAACGTAACAGTTTGTCGCCCTCTGTCCATGCCGGAGCTGGTCAGGGGGCGGGCAGGCGCTTTCGTCATATCCCGTGGCAGACGAAGAGGCACCGGATCTCAGGGGGGCGGCTCGATGGGCCAGTCCTGACGGGCAAGGAAGAGGGGGGCGAGATAGGCAAGCAGGAAACTGCCTGCCAAAGAGCCCGCCGGGATCAACCAGCGCCACCAGAGCGTCGGATCGAAAAGAACCATGATCGAGATCTGGAGGAGGCCGATCATCGCAAACAGTCCTATGATCATGACGACGCTCGGTTTGTTCAGGGCAGGGATGAAAAAGGCCAGGCTGGGCAGACAGCTTGCGCCGAGCAAGGTCACGCCGCAGCCCAGACCTCCAGCAAAGGCTGAGAGCAGCGATATGTCCTGGTTCAGCCAGACGGTGAGACCCAGGAGGGGCCCTACGATCAGACCGGCCTGCAGACCTCGTTGGAGATGCAAGCGGAGAACGGCCCGTGCAAAGCCCTGTTTGGAGCCATAAGGACCGAGGGTCAGCAGAAAGGGCCAGTCGCTCCGGTTGCGCATCCAGCCGATCAGTCCCATGCCGGATAGCATAAGGCTTTGACGCGCCATTATTGGAAGACGGGAGACGACGGCAGCGAAACTGGGCCTTACCCCATCGGAAACGAGCGCAATACCCTGACCTAAAACCACGAAAACGAGGGTAAGGGTAGCGACCGAGAGCGCGAAGGCGATTGGTCTCTCCGTATTGATCGGGTCGATCAGCGGGAGTCGGACAAGCCATGAGGGGCGCCACAGACATAGTCTCGTCAACGCCTTGATTCCCCGGGGGAGAAGCGATCCTGAGGAATGCTGCTTGACCAGACGGGCGAGGGGGGAAGACGGCGTATGCTCCGAGGCGCCCGGGGGCCATTCCGGGGTTCGATGCCTGAAGGCCAGCAGGGTGACCCCGCAACAGAGCGCTATCAGGAGTAAGGCAACCGAAGCAGGTGCGGAGAAAAGATAAGCCTGCATCTTGGGAACAAGGAGGATGAAGAAACCGAGCATCGACAAGGCCGTGCGGGGCTTCAGCAGGCGCTTGAACGAGGTCGCGCGTTCGCTTGGGAGAGGCTCGGACCATAGAACAAGGGCAATTGCCTCAAGCAGGAGCGTGTTGAGCCACGGGGCGCCTGTCAGCAATGGGGGAATCGAGAATAGCGTGACGGCGAAGAGGGCTGCCAGATGGACTGCGCGATACTCGGCCCGCCCCATTCGGGGCATGAGGAAACTCGGCAATGCGCGCATCTGGCGCCAGTAATGGGTGGTGATTGCTGAAAACCCGCTAAATAACAGAACCCACCACAATGCTGCCAGGAGAGGGGGAAGGGTGTAATAGCCGTGACGCCAATATTCCCCGTGTCGCGATAGTACGGCGCTTGATAGGCAAAGCACACCATAGATCGTGCCGAGCGCGACCATCGGGTTCTGTCTCAGAAAAACGGGTGAGGCGTAGAGGCGCAGTGCGCGCAGACAGTCTCGCAGCGCCTGGCTCTTCGCCTGGGGCGTGAGGGGCATCATCGGGTCAGCGCCAGAAAGCAGGATTCCATATCTCCGGGGAGCACAGGCAGGCCGATTCCATCGAGTTCCGGATGCCAGCCTTTCACCCAGACGCTGCCATCCGGGAGATCGGCCATCACGTGCAGACCCAGTTCGGAAACGGGCCGACTGGCGAGATAGCGTATCTCACTGGCGAAGCTCTCTGCGCTCAGATCACTGATGAGATGCCCTTTTTTGAAAACGATAAACCGGTCGCAGATCTGTTCGAGATCCGAGATGATATGGGATGAGATCAGCGCCGTTGTTTCACGTCGCTTCACGGTCTGAGCCAGTAATGTGATGAAGTCATGGCGTGCCATAGGGTCGAGGCTTGCCACGGGCTCATCCAGGACGATCAGTTCGGGGGAGAAACGCAAGGCAAGGACGATGGCCAGCCTCTGGCGTTCGCCGCCCGAGAGGGTGGAGAGGCGCGCCTTGGGGTCGAGATCGGCCCAATCCTCCCATTGCTTCGCCTCCTGGCTTGTCACAGCGCTATGCTGGGACGTGCCCGCGCTGTTGCGGAAGGAGGCCGTGTAGTCCTTGAGTTCCTGCACGCGGAACCAGGTGAGGCCCGTCATGAGCTGGGGAACGAAGCCGATACGCTGCCGTGTCTCGTCGCTTAGAGCATCCGCTGGCTGCCCCCATAGAGCGACCGAGCCGGAACTCGGCGCAAGAAGGCCTAGGAGACAACCGATAAACGTGGTTTTTCCAGCACCGTTCGGCCCGAGAAGGGCAGTGATGCTGCCTGGCGCGAGCGTAAGGTTGATATCGTCCAGTACAGTCTTGTCATCCCAGGACTTGCAGAGCTTTTTGACAAGAACGGGGAGGGACATACATGCAGGCCTTTATGATTCCGGAACGACCATGATCGGCAGCAAGCGCGGTTTTGTCAAAAGAATGCTGGTCTATTGCAACGATTACATGAATCTTCGCAGCAAGGGCCCCATGACTGGTCGTCACTGCCGCAGGCATGCGAGACGGCTCAAGCGCGGATATGCCGGTCGGTCCGACTAGTGGGGGCGTTGCGTGAGATGTGCGATGCGCGGGACGAGGTGTCCTGATTGGCGCAAACCATAATTGCCGCTGCAGCCGCAAGGTAGCGCCGCAACGTAGAAAAGAGATGCGTTTTGGCGGGCACCCCGGTAAATCAGCCCCATGTCCAGCTTTGTCGAACGCGTCAATCAGGCCGATCTTTGGCTTCTCGATACTGTTTTCCAGCCCGTCGCGGACAGGCTGCCCGAACGGATGCCTGCCGCAGAACTGGGCATGAGCCTGCAATTGGGCTCGATCCTGTTCTATGTGGCGGCGATCGTCATTCTGAGCGTTGCCGGTTATGCATCACTGGGGAATTCGGTCTTCAATATCCTCAACCTGCTTTTGCTGATCGCCTTCTATATGGGCATCATGCGTATGAGGCAGTTGGTAAGGCCGGGCCAGGCCAATCCGTTGCGTTCGCTGCTGTTTGGCATGAGGCCGGTCAATGTGGTGTTTCTCGGCGTCTCGCTTTGGGGGGGGATTGCCGGTCCAGGGCCGTTGATGCTCATCGACCTCTTTTTCACCATATCGAACCTGATCTTTGTCATAGGGCTGTACTTCGTCTCCTGCCAGCCGAGGCCGCCTGTGCGGCGCAGAAGCAGAAGTCAGGCCCATCTGACGCCGATCATGGGCGGGGTACGGGACTGAGCAGAGGCGGGCAATCACCGGCGCGTTCTGTGTGAAGTTTCTCGCCGCGCCAGGAGGCCTGAACGAATAGATTGGAAGGAATGGAGGTCACGCGCCCTCCTTCCCTTTCGGTGCAGGGCTGAATGACGCCTCTGCCATTGTCTGTTTTCAGCGCAGATAGATCGATTTATCGATATGCGGGATGTCGATCACCGAGTGGATGAACTGTGTTCCGGCGATGCCAATCAGCACCCCGGCTGCAAACCCGCACCAGATCAGCACGCTGAAATAGGGCTTGCGCGCCTCGCGTGTCATGAGGCGCGACTGCATTTCGGCCCGTGACTGCTGGGTCTGGAAAAGTTCCGAGCGGACCGATTCGAGCCGTGCCCGAGAATTGCGCAATTCCAGATCCATCTGGCGCAGATTATTGGTCAGGGTTACGATCTGCTGACGGGCGGCCAGCGCTTCCGCACCTGTTTCCGCCTTGGGGGCTCTTGGCTTGGGTTTGGCGCGCTGGGGTGGGTTCGGCGCGATGGCGACGAACAGGTTCTTGAGCGCCCCGCCGGTCATGCCGCTTTTTCTCGCGCGAGAGCGCAGCGCGTTGAGCGCAGCAGCGGACTGACCCTCCTGCTCCTCCAGAACGAGCGCGAGGATATCCGACAGAACCTTGAGTTCCTTCGGGTCGAATGAGCCGGACATCAGCCGATCATGCTCTCCAGATCATCATCGTCCCCACCGGCCAGGGGGCGTGGGCTCGCCGCGCGGCGCAACCGGTCGAGAATGGCAAGACCCAACCCGTGGCGGGGGACGGTCATGGCGGCGATGGTCTTGAGACCGCGCCGTTGCCCTTCACCATCCAGAAAGCGCAGCCCGGCAAAGAGCCGAGCCGCAGCTTCTTCCAGGTCACCTTTTTCGCTCAGGTTGTAAACGAGACCGGCTCCCGGCAGGGCAGGGCCAAATGCGAGCAGGGCCTCATGCGCCTCGACCCGATCGGCACTCAGGCGAACCGGCAGGGCCGGTGCGTAATGGGAGGCCAGCATGCCCGGCGAGGCGGGCAGCTTGGTGGCGTAGTCATCGGGGTTACGGATCGTGCCGCATACTTCCTCGAGCTGCTCCAGGGTGATTCCGCCCGGACGGAGCAGGAAAGGTACCTCACGCGAGAGGTCGATCACCGTGCTCTCCAGGCCAACCGAGCACGGGCCGGAATCCAGAATGGCATCGATGCGCCCATGCATGTTGCGCAGCACATGGAAGGCGTCGGAGGGGCTGACCCGGCCCGAAGGGTTGGCTGAGGGCGCTGCGACGGGTTCGCCCACGGCCTCGAGTAGTGCCAGAGCGGTCTTGCCGCGTGGGACACGGACGGCGATGGTCGGAAGGCCTGCCGTCGCAAGATCGCAGATGGTCGAGCCGCTTTTGCGTGGCAGGATCATGGTCAGGGGGCCCGGCCAGAATTTGTCTGCCAGCTTGCGCGCCAGGTCCGTGGGCTCCACGTGCCTGAACGCGGCTTCGGCGCTGGCAAAATGGCTGATCAGAGGATTGAAGCGCGGACGATTTTTGGCTGCGAAGATATGGGCAACAGCGGCGTTTGAGGTGGCCAGCGCACCCAGGCCGTAAACGGTTTCGGTCCCGAAGGCGACGAGTTTGCCTTCAAGCAGAAGCCGCGCAGCATGGGCGATGGCGTCCGGGTCGGCTTTCAGGATTTCGGTCATGCGCTGGGTTCTCCTGCGGCTGCGAGACCGGTGCACAGGAAAGGAGGGTTGAACCAGCCGGGCTTGCCATAGGTCAGGGGCGCGCCATGCTCGTCCAGAACCTGACCTCCTGCCGCCTCGACAATGGCCTGGGGTGCCGCAGTATCCCATTCCATGGTCGGGCCAAGGCGGGGGTAGAAATCGGCCGCCCCTTCAGCCACGCGAGCGAATTTGGCCGCTGAGCCGATATTGCCGAGCGTGCCGACCTTACGGCCTGCCAGCCATTCCTTGAGGCGCGGATCATCGGCGTAATGGCGCGAGGCCAGAATGCGCAGCCCGTTCTCGGGCGGCAGGCTCGCCCTGATCGGATGCTGGCCCGATGCGTCACGACGCCAGGCCCCCTTTCCCACGAGGCCGGTATAGAGCTGCCCATAGGCGGGCAATGCCATGGCGCCCAGCAAAACGCGATTATCGTGAACGAGCCCGATATTGACTGTGAAATCATCACGTCCCGCTGCGAATTCCCGCGTGCCGTCCAGCGGATCGACCAGCCAGTAGGTCTGCCCGGGCTCAACGAAAAGCCCGTTCGCGACTTCTTCCTCGCCAATGGCGGGAATGTCAGGGGTGGCCTTGCGCAACCCGGCCAGAATATGGCGTTCGGCCGCCTGATCGGCCTCGGTTACCGGCGATTTATCGGCCTTGATGATTGTCTCGAACCCGTTTGTCCGAATCTCGTTGATCAGGGTCGCAGCCTCATCCGCCAGTCTGGCGGCAAGGGCGAGTAGGGCATCGGCATCAAAGGGAAGGGCGTCGGTCCGGGTCATTCTCTGGGCTTACCGCAAGTTCAGGATATCGTCATGGCCAAAAAGATGGGGTGGGCAAATTTGACCGCCCTTACTGAGCGCGGTCCTTGCTTCCGTTCAGCGCCCAATACGCCGCCTGGCCGCTTAGCCGGTCTGACTCGCCTTGTAGAGATGATAGGCGAGCAGCAGCTTGGCGTCCGGCTCCGACAGAGCCGGGATGGCATCGAGGGGCAGGAGCCTCAGGGTGATGTGTTCATGCTCTGCGGCAAGTCCGGTATGTCGGTTCTCCAGACGGGCGCTCTCCTCGGGGGGCAGGCTGAGATCAAGTGCATAAAGGGTCAGCCGCTCATCGCAGCCCCCTGGGGAAAGGGTGATTTCTGTCAGATATCTCAGGTCGTCAGCCGAGGGTGTTAACTCAATTCCGGTTTCCTCCGAGAGTTCGCGCAGGGCGGCGCTTTGCACGGTTCCGTCGTCGATCATGCCTGCGGGCAAGGAGAGATGCGCAGCCTTCGCGACAGGCAGGCGCGGTTCGCATGTCAGCAGGACCTGGCTTGGACCGTCCTTCTGATGCAGCACGACCAGTATGGCTACGGAGTCCCCTCTCAGAAAAGCGAAGCGCGGGATGCTCTGCCCATCAAGCGCGGCCTCGGCTTCGAGAAATACAAATCCGATCCTCTCTCCGAAGCGCACGGCGTCGCGTATCGTCACCCTTCCCAGGTCGAAAGCGCGGGTCGCGTTGTCGAGCCAGCGTCGGACATGCGGTGCTTCGCAGATATCCCTATGCCAGAGTTCGGGAATATGGGGGGCAAAGACCAGGGTCATGGAGGGGTTTTTCCGGGGCGATGTTTGTGGTCAAATCCAGATCGAACCAAGTGAGCGGATCTGTCCATGATTTTCCTGCGCGCCCTGCTGGACGCCCATCGATGGCGGCCCCGTGACACCTTGCCACCCGCACCACGGCCACTGACCCTTCATCCGGTTGGGGGCGGGGGATGCGATGGCTGCCTGATCGAGGCCATGGCGCTGCAGGGCGCCGCTTATGATCTTGCCCGCCACGATATCCGCTTTGTCGACAGTCCGCTCGATGCGGAGCTTCTTTTCGTCACGGGGGTCGTGACACGGGCCATGCTGCCCGGCCTGCAGGCGCGATGGGCGGCCATGCCGTCGCCTAAGGGGATCGTGGCAATCGGGAATTGTGCTCTGGGTAGCGGGCCTTTCGGCACGAACTACGCCGTGCTTGGCGGGATCATGGAGGCCGGTCTGGATGGGGTGCGGCAATGCGATGTGGCCCTCAAGGGGTGCCCGCCCGCACCGGTGGAGATCCTGCGCGCCCTGTTGCTGCTCACCACCGGGCGTGTCGTGAGCGCATGAGCGAGATTCAGTCTGAGTTGGTGGCGGTGCTGATTGCGGTGCCGGAAGACGGGCCCGTCGTTCTGACGCTCGACCAGGGGCGCAACCTGCCCTCCGGTCCTTTGGAGACAGCGCATCGTTCGCTGCAGCGGGGCATGAGATTGTGGGTTGAGCAGCAGACGCAGTGTCATCTCGGCCATATCGAGCAGCTTTATACCTTTGCCGAGTCCCGCGGCACGGATCCCGCCGAAGAGGTAGCGGCCCCTGAAGACGCGCATGGTGGGAGCACCTTGGGTGCGCCCCGTCTGATCCGCATTTCCTATATGGGGCTCACCCGCCTTGAGGATGCGCAGGAGGGGTGGCGCGGACTGTATGAGTATTTCCCATGGGAGGACCGGCAGGAAGCGGGGACGGCACAGCGCGATGCCGAAATTGAGCGCGCCCTTGCTGCCTGGGCAGGGCGCGACGCGGCGCGTTCATGGCGTTGTGCGGAGACTTTCGGCCTTTCCGGGCAGCCCTGGAACGATGAACTCGTGCTGCATCGATACGAACTGCTCTGGGAAGCCAACCTCCTGCCTGAATCACGCCATCCTGGGGCATGGCTCGCGCCGGGTCGCTCGATGCCTTCGGACAGGCGGCGCATTCTGGCGACGGCGCTGGCGCGGTTGAGGGCAAAGATACGCTATCGTCCGGTGGTGTTCGAGTTGATGCCGGAAACATTCACCCTGTGGCAGCTGCAGCGTACCGTTGAGGCCATAGCCGGGCGCGCGCTTCATAAGCAGAATTTCCGGCGTCTGATTCTGGCACAGGATCTTGTGGAGGAAACGGGGGAAGCTGCCATGCAGGCGCAAGGGCGACCGGCACGGCTTTATCGTTTCCGGCGGGAGGTGATCGGAACCCGGCAACTCATGGGGTCGAAACTGCCGATAGCCCGGTCGATTTGAGGTCCTTCTATGGTCTGTGGTTTCTCAGGGGTCGCAGACGCTCGATAAGGGGGCAGGGCGGGGCAGTAACAGCGCTGCTGGAAACGGAGCGGGTAAGGATTTCATGAAATTCACAGGATTGTGGCTTTGAAAACCGGGTGTGGCTCCCCAATGTAAAGGTCCTGACAGTTTTGTTCTTATTATGCTCAACAAGAGCATAAGTCGGTGGAGTAGATCCCATGGATCAGATGACCCTCGTCAGAGACCGCAGCGATGCGCTTTACGAGCCCGTTTCCAGGTTGATGACCCGTGAGGACTGGGAGCGGAATTTCGCTGATGATATCAGGGCAATCCTGCGCCTGAAGCGTGAACGCAATGCGGTGATTCTCGCCCATAACTACCAGACGCCCGAAATCTTCCACTGTATCTCCGATATTCGTGGGGACAGTCTGGCGCTTGCCCGTGAGGCGCAAAACCTCGATCAGCAGGTGATCGTGATGGCGGGGGTCCATTTCATGGCCGAGACGGCCAAGCTGATGAACCCGCAAAAGACCGTTCTCATTCCGGATTCCATGGCCGGGTGCTCTCTCGCAGAATCCATTACGGCCACGAATGTGCGGGCTTTCAAGGCAGCTTATCCCGGGGTGCCGGTGGTAACCTACGTGAACAGCTCTGTCGCGGTGAAGGCCGAGACGGATATCTGCTGTACGTCGGGGAATGCCAAGAAGGTGGTCGAGAGCCTGGGCGTGCCACGGGTGATCATGATCCCCGACGAATTCCTGGCGAAGAATATCCAGAACGAGACGGGTATCGAAATGCTGACCTGGCCGGGGCATTGCGAAGTTCATGAGCGCTTCACACCGCTCGAGATACGCCAGTATCGGCGCATGCATCCCGGCGTGGTGGTCCTGGCGCATCCCGAATGTCCCCCCGAGGTCGTCGCCGAAGCTGATTATGCCGGTTCCACCGCAGGGATGATGGAGTTCGTGGCCGTCAAGCAGCCGCAGAAAGTGCTGCTCGTCACGGAGTGCTCGATGAGCGACAATCTTGCCGCGCTGAATCCTGCGGTTGAGTTCGTGCGTCCCTGCAATCTGTGTCCGCATATGAAGCGCATTACGCTCGCTTCCATCCGACGCGCACTCGAAACCATGGAAGAGGAAGTCACCATTCCGGACGAGCTCTTCGCACCGGCGCGCCGGGCCGTCGAGCGTATGCTCGCCGTCTGAGGGGGCGGCCATGATAACGCTCACCCGCTTCGCGGGCTGGCCGGTCATTGCCGGGGCGGGCCTGGCGGGGCTCTCGACAGCGCTGCATCTGGATCGACCCTGCGTCGTGCTCAGCCCCTCCCCTCTGGGTGAGGACGCTGCCAGCGCCCTTGCGCAGGGCGGGCTCGCCGCCGCGATCGGCCCTGACGATGATGTTGCGCTTCATGTGCAGGACACGCTTGCGGCAGGGGATGGTCTTTGCGACCGGCAGGCCGTCGAAGCGATCATCGGGGCGGGGCCTTCTGCGGTTGCGACATTGCTCGACTGGGGGGTCGCCTTTACCCGCAAGAGCGAAACACAGCTCGACCTGCATCTCGAAGCCGCGCATTCCCGCGCGCGCATTGCTCATGTGCGTGGTGACGGCAGCGGGGCAGGGATCATGCAGGCCCTGATCCGGCAGGTTAAGGCGAGTCCGCGTATCGTCGTGCTCGATGGGGTCACCCTTGATCATATCCATGCTGTCGAAGGGCGGGTGCGGGGCGTCTGGCTCAATACGGGGCAGTTCATTCCAACCAACACCTGTATTCTGGCCTGTGGCGGGGCAGGGGCCCTTTATGCGGGGGCCACGAGCCCCGGCAGCAATACCGGGCGAGGCCTGGCCGCCGCCGCACGCGCCGGGGCACGCCTGGCCGATATGGAATTTGTCCAGTTCCATCCCACCGCGCTTGATGTCGAAACCAGAGGCGGGCGCTCTCCTTTGATCAGCGAGGCGGTTCGCGGTGCCGGGGCGGTTCTGGTCGATGAGACGGGCGCGCGTTTCACCGATGAACTGCAGCCGCGCGATCGTGTCTCTCGTGCGATCGCACGTCATCGTCTGGAGGGGCATCGCGTGTTCCTCGATGCCCGCAGCAGCAAGGGGGGCAAGGGCTTTCGACAGGTCTTCTCCCGTCAGTTCCCCGGTATTGCCCTGTCGTGCAGCCAGCACGGGATCGACCCTGATCGGGCGCTGATTCCCGTTCGCCCGGCGGTGCATTATCACATGGGGGGTGTCGCGACCGATCTGCATGGGCGCGCCAGCCTGGCGGGGCTCTGGGCCTGTGGCGAAGTGGCTTGCACCGGGTTGCATGGCGCGAACAGGCTGGCCAGCAACTCCCTGCTCGAAGCCTTCGTCATGGGGCGCGCCGTGGCATGGGATGTGAATAACGCGGCGCGAGAACGCCATTCCTGTCAGGATCCCGTCCGACCCGGGAGGTTGAGCTCGGCCAGTTTCGGCACCCAGATGGAGAAGGGAGCCGGGATATTGCGCGATCATGAGGGGCTCGAGGCGCTTTCGACCTATCTCGCGCCTCTCGTTCAGCGCGACGATCACGCGTTAGTTGGTGCGGCGATTGCAGGTGCTGCGCTGCGTCGACGGGAAAGCCGGGGGAGCCACTGGCGCACTGACTGCCAGTCACCCGCTGAAACAGCACGCTTTCAATTCACCCTGGAGGAAATAGGCCTCCAGGCACGGAGCTTAGCATACGCATGACCGCACTTATTCCCCCCCTGCCTGATCTGCTCTGGGAGCCAATCATCCGGGCCGGCCTGGCGGAGGATTTCGGTACCGGGGGCGACGCCACGAGTCAGGCCGTCATCCGTCCGGGGCAGCGCCTGCGCGCAGTGTTTCGCGCCCGCCATGAGGGTGTGGTCGCAGGTATGTCCGGTGTGCGTCTCGCATTCACGCTCCTTGACCCGTCAATCAACGTCACGATCCTCAAGGAGGATGGATGTCGTATCGCGCCGCGCGATATCCTGGCGGAGGTCGAGGGCTGCGCACAGACGGTTCTGGGTGGCGAGCGGACTGCGCTCAACCTGCTCTCGCATCTGAGCGGTATCGCGACGGCGACCCGTCAGGTGGTGGATGCGGTGAAGGGGACGAAGGCCCGGATCTGCTGTACCCGCAAGACTCTTCCCGGTTTGCGTGCCGTTCAGAAATATGCCGTACGCGCAGGGGGAGGAAGCAATCATCGTTACAGACTGGATGATGCAATCCTGATCAAGGATAACCACATAGCGCTTTGTGGCGGCGTGGTGTCGGCGCTGAAGGCGGCGCGACAGCGAGCCGGGCATCTGATGGCTGTGGCCCTCGAGGTCGATACGCTCGATCAGCTCGAGATGGCGCTTTCATGCAATGTGGCGAATGTCTACCTTCTGGACAATATGGCGCCCGAGATGCTGCGGCGCGCTGTGAGCATGGTCGATGGGCGTGCCCTGACCGAGGCTTCGGGCGGCATCACCCCTGAGACTGCCCCCGCGATTGCCGCGTCCGGGGTAGATGTCCTGTCGCTTGGCTGGCTTACTCACAGCGTGACAGCGCTCGATATCGGGCTGGATATCGACCTCTAGATCCCTGTCCCGCGCGCCCGGCGCGCGGTTCCGACCAGGCCCCTTCTCATGCCCGGCGAAGGCGCGCCTTGCGCCGAGGCTCGCTGACCCACCGAAAGGACTGGTATGTGCGGCGTTCCGGAGCTGTCAGGTTTCCGGTTTCCCCCTGTCGTACCCGCCATGGGCAGAGGGATACGCACATGTCACCGAGACGCCCCCTCATGCATGCGGGCGAATTGATAAGCGCTTCTCCTCATTCGCGTCCCTTTTCCGCCTCGATTGCAAGGCGCAGGACGGATCGGGCAGGGAGGGCTGAAATGCCACACCCGCATCCGGATCATTCCATTATCGTCACATTACGACTTGGTTTTGACTTGTATACCTGCTTGTGTTCGTGCAGACAGGAAGCTGCGTTGTGATGGCTTGGAGATGTAACTTTATGTCTCCTAAGTAATGATTCAGAAAATTTTCCAAACTGCGAAGAGGATCTCGATGGCGTACGTAATTGGCCGGATGAAAAACAAGGCCGGGCTCGCGATGCTTCTCGCCTCGGCAACCTGCCTGTCGCAGAACGCTGTTCATGCCGCAACGAACACGGCGCCTCTCTCCGGTCACGGCCGTACCCATGCGCTCAACGCCGCAGCTACGCCTTCACGCCCGGTGAAAACCACCCCACATAAACATGCCCTGGAAGCCAAGGGAGCAGAGGAGATTTCGGTTACCACGTCGCGTCAGGCCCTCAATGGCGGTGGGGGCATGATGCGTATCGAGCACGCGCCGCGAAACGTGCAGACAGTCGATCACGAATATATCTCCATGCGTAACCCTTCCAGCACGGCACTGGACCTGATCCAGAACCTGCCCAGCGTGAGCATCAGCACACCGGATCCCTATGGCATGCAGGGCGGGCAGATCCAGAGCCGCGGCCTGACTGATCTGGACATGGCCCTTCTGGTCGATGGCGCCCCGGCGGCGGCGGCAAAATACATTACCGAGAATGTGGATACCGAGAACGTGGAATCCGTCTCGTTGACCCCCGGCAGTTCCGAGACGGCGCTGCCGGTGATGTCGGCGGCAAGCGGAACGATGAATGAAACCACCCACATGCCCGACAGGAAGTTCGGCGGTCTGATCGATTTCTCCTATGGTACGAATAATCTGTCGCGTGAGTTCATCCGTCTCGAGACGGGCGAGATCGGTCATAGTGGCGTGCGTGGCTATGTCTCGTTCTCCAATACGCATACCCGCAGCTGGATGGGTGCGGGCATCAATGACCGGCGCCATGTGGATTTCGGCCTGAACAAGCTGTGGAAGAATGGATCGTTTGCGAAGGCTTTCGTTTCTTGGAATTGGGAAGATTTCACGATCGATAATTACCCCACGCAGCAGGAATTTTATAAATACAAGCATACGGGTGAAGGTTACGGGCGTTCGGCCAATTCGAACAACATCAATTACTGGAAAAATAATACGGATTACTGGAACCAGGTCTATCTTTCGGCCCCAATCCATATTGTCCTGACGCGACGCCTCGCCTTTGATCTGCATCCCTATTACAGCCTCGGACGCGGGTGGGATGCCTCACCAGGTGGCACTGTCACCCAGAGCGACGGCACCACGCGCAACGTGACCAGCTACTTTCTGCAGGGCGCGACCGAACGCCGGGGTGCAACCGCCAAGCTCGGGATCGATGTGGACCGCCATAACCATCTGTCTTTTGGCTACTGGTATGAGAACAACTATACTCAGCAATCCTATCCAACGAGCTATACGCAGGATAACGGTGCTGCCCCCAGCCCGAACTGGGCGGCTTATCGCATCGATGCTGGCGATCAGCAGAATGCCGGTACGGAAATCCACAGCCTGTTCATCGAGGATCATGCGAAATATCTGAATGACCGCCTGGATATCCAGGCCGGGTTCAAATTCGTCATGTCCAACACTTGGAACAAGGATCTGTACGGGCGCATGTCCAATAACCGGACGGCGCCGCTTCCTCAGCTGTCGGTCGGCTACACCATCGATGAGCACAGCCAGATCTACATCAATGCGGAGGGGGATTATCGC
>Ga0157365_10000381_pt1 | contig 19394 bp, 15 predicted proteins | sample AttsexASBM3_FD_111478 | JGI IMG/M metagenome (GOLD analysis project Ga0157365, IMG submission 111478) | Fungus gardens microbial communities from leaf cutter ant in Ribeirão Preto, State of São Paulo, Brazil - Atta sexdens ASBM3 | ecosystem: Host-associated > Fungi > Mycelium > Unclassified ... | reverse complement strand
GGGCGGGATGCGTTCCACCGTGGTATAGAAATACACAAGGAACGAGCCCGAGATGCCGAACAGCATGTTGCTGATGAAGTCGCCCGTGCCAAAGCACAGGCGCTCGGAAAACGGCAGCGCGCCCGGGCTGCCGCGCAGGGGCGTGGTCAAAATGTGGCCTTGAGCGAGCCGAAATACTGGCGCGGCGCGCCGATCAGCAGCGAGGGATAATCGCCCTGCAGCGCGTTGCCGCCCTCACCGCCCATGACCGAAACATAGGTCGTGTTGAACAGGTTAGAGACATTGAAGCCGATAACAAGGCTTTGCATGAATCCGACTTTCCCGATCGTGTAGTTCGCCCCGACAGAGGCCAGCCAGTATCCGGGCACCGATGTGTCGTTGGTATAGCTGAACGGCCGGCGGCCCATATACATCACGTCGAAATGGGTATCGAGCTTGCGGATGCTGTAATCGACACTGCCCTTGTACATGAAGGACGGATAGTCCACGACCTTCTTGCCGCGCAGGTCGTAGGTCTGGCCCTCGTTCACAAGGTTATTGCGATATGTCGCGTGATTATAACTGACGGAATTGAAGATCCGCAGGTTTTTCACCGGCACGATCATCAGGTCGCCATCCACGCCGTCCATGCGCACGCCACCCACATTGACCACCTGAAGCGTGGGGTCGATCACGCTGCCGCCATAGATGCCTTGCAGGCGGTTGCTGAAATCCGCGTGGTACAGATTGACCGAACTGGTCACACGTGACGCGGTATAGCGATATCCGATGTTATAGACCCAGTCTGTCTCGGGCTTCAGATGTGAGACCGAACTGTCGAACGCGGCCTGCGACACCGCGAAGGGCGACGCCGCCAGCGCGTAGCCGCTTTCGGGATAGGCCCGCATGTTGCGCGCGATATCGACATAGACCTCATGGTGGGTCAGGAACGTGTAATCCGCACTGATATGCGGCAGGAACGGCGAATAGGTGGTCAGCCCCACGCCCCCGGTGATCTTGTCCACGCCGGTATAGGCCACATCGTTGGCGGTTTCGGAAACCCGCGTGGTGGACAGTAACGCCTTGAAACCGGCCTGCACGCTCAGGCCCCGGATCGGGCGCCATGTGTCTTCCGCAAATGCCTGGAACGTGTTGGTGTTATAGACCTGTCCCCACAGTTCGGCGAAGGGGCTGGTGTGGGTGCGCAGCGGGTCGGGGCTGCAATTGCACGACAGAAGCGGGTCCTGATATCCGAACATTGGGCTGTTATAGTGGTTGTTTTCAAACCAGATGCCCGAATGCACGCTGTGTCTGCCAATGTCGTAGGTCAGGGCCGATGTAAAGCCGAACCGCTGGATTGTCGGTCGCTTGACGATATCGGACAGGGGTGCGCCGTTGGGCGACGCCAGATAGGGGGTTGTGAAAACCGTTGCCGCCTGCTGGCCATGACCATAGATCACCGAATCCCAGCGCAGCGCGGGGGTCAGCTGGAGATGCAGGTTGAGCCCGCCAAGCTGGTCCACGGTCGATGTCGTCGCCGCGTAATAGGACACATCGAGCGGGTCGTTCGTCCGGGTCTCGCCGTGCGTGAAAATCCCTTCTGCCGCCAGATAGGCGGTCCGGTAATCGGGGTATGTGTTATCGACCCCCGACCCCAGCGTATGCAGATAATTCAGGGATATGTCCTGATAGTTGAATTGTGCAAGGTCGGAATAATCATAAAACACCGACACGCTGGACGACTGCCCGATCGGCTGGACCAGCTTTGCGTTCACCTGCTGCAGGAACTGGTTGCCATAGCCCTTCCATTTCTGGGTGTCGTTGCGCATGTAGGAGACGAAAAATTTCGTCCCCGACGCATTGAGTTTTCCCGAATCCAGCCGGATGAACGTGTGAAATGTCGAATTACTGCCGAAGGTTTGCGAAATCACGCCGCCCTTGCGGTCCTTGGGGTCTGACGACGTGACCTCCAGCCCGCCACCCAGGCTGTTGGTGCTGGGCATGCTCAGGGCGCCGGCACCCTGTGTCACGTTCATGTGCCCGACATTTTCCGACGAAATGGCTTCAACCGTGTTAAGACCGTTATAGTTCCGATAAACCGGCTCGCCCAACGGGATGCCGTCCAGCGTGAAGCCAAGCTGGTTCTGCGCGAAACCGTGCATGAAAATCTGAATGCCGCCGGTGTCCACGCCCTGTGCGTCGTCCGACAAGAAGGCGACACCGGGGATCTGCTGCAGGATTTTCAGCACGCTGGTGCCCGGCACGGTCTTGTCGAAGGCTTCGGCACTGACGACAGTGTGGGCGCCGCGGCTTGTATGCCGGCCAATCACCTGCACCCCCTCGATCACGCGGGATGCGTCGGTGTGTGCGGGCGCCGTGGTGTGGGGGTCTGTGGCCTGCGCGCGCACCTGCTGGGTTGTGGCCACCATCACCACAACAACAGTGCAGAGCTGCCAGGACATCATGATCGGACCGAGGCCTTTTCCGTAGCATGGGACGAACGCCACCTTCGGGAAACCTTTGCTGTCGCCGCCGTGCGGCAGGCCGCAGGGTTTCGGGGGCGTGTTCGTGACTGCCCGATCGGCTGGGCTGTGTCGTCAAGGCACACAGGGTGTGCCGACCAGAACCCGCAAAACGCGGACGGCTTCGGCTTTTTAGGCACCAAATGCCCGCACTGACAAGCTCCGTCCCTGGCCGGTTTCGCGCGTCACGTCTGCGGGAGATCGGGTTTTCCGGCTCGACAGTGCCTGCTGCGCGGCGCCAGAGTTCCCGCATCGCCCCGCGAGAGAGAGCCGCGATGGATATTCACGAATATCAGGCCAAGGCGCTTCTTGCCGCGCATGGCATGAAAATTCCCGAAGGGCGCGTCGCCCGTTCCGCGGACGAGGTCCGCCAGATCGTGCATGACCTGCCCGGCCCGGTGGCCGTCATCAAGGCCCAGATCCACGCGGGCGGGCGCGGCGCCGGGCATTTTGCCGACGCCCCGCAGGGCAAGGGCGGCGTGCGGCTTGTGCGCTCGGTCGATGAGGCCGAGGCAACGGCGCTGGCGATGCTGGATCACGTTCTGGTCACGCGGCAGACAGGCCCCGCGGGGCGGATCGTGCGCCGGCTTTATGTCGAGGCCGGGTGCGACATCGCACGGGAAATTTATCTCTCGCTGCTGGTTGATCGGGCGCGGGGCGGCGTCAGCGTGGTGGCGTCGGCGGCCGGTGGCATGGCGATCGAGGAGATCGCGGCAACCACGCCCGAACAGATTCTGACCACGGCGATCGACCCCCTGCTGGGGTTTCAGGCGTGGCAGGCACGCGATCTGGCCGTGCGGCTGGGGTTGCGGGGGCGTTTGATCGCCGCGTTCGGGCGGGTTCTGGAGGCCGCGTGGCAGGCTTTCGTGCGGCTTGATGCCGCGATGATCGAGATCAACCCGCTGGTGGTCACGGCGGATGGCGAGCTTCTGGCCCTCGATGCGAAAATGAGCTTCGACGACAACGCCCTGTTCCGCCACCCGGAGCTGGAAGACCTGCGCGACCCGAACGAGGAAGACCCGCGCGAGCATGAGGCCGCGCGCTTCGGCCTGTCCTATGTCGGGCTGGATGGCACGATCGGCTGCATGGTCAATGGCGCGGGTCTGGCGATGGCGACGATGGATCTGATCCATCTGGAGGGGGAAAAGCCCGCCAACTTTCTGGATGTCGGCGGCGGGGCCTCGCGCGAGCGGGTGACGGCGGCGTTTCGCATCCTTCTGGCCGATGCGTCGGTCGAGGGGATTCTGGTCAACATTTTCGGTGGCATCATGCGCTGCGACATCATCGCCGAGGCCGTGATCGCGGCCAGCCGCGAGGTCGGGCTGGGCGTGCCGCTGGTGGTGCGTCTGGCGGGCACGCATGTGGATGAAGGGGTGGCGCTGCTGGCCGGATCGGGGTTGCCGGTGCATGTCGCTTCCGACCTGGGCGAGGCTGCGCGCCTGATTGTCGCGGCGGTGCGGGATCGGAGGGCGGCCTGATGTCGATACTGGTCAGCAGCCGTACGCGCGTCATCACGCAGGGCTTCACCGGGGCGCACGGCACGTTCCATTCCGAACAGGCGCTGGCCTATGGCACGCGTCTGCTGGGTGGTGTGACGCCGGGCAAGGGCGGCGCCACGCATCTGGGCCTGCCGGTGTTCGACACCGTGGCCGAGGCCCGGGCCGCCACGGGGGCCGATGCGACCGCGATCTATGTTCCGCCCGCCGGGGCCGCCGATGCGATCCTGGAGGCGATTGCCGCCGAAATCCCGCTGATCGTGTGCATCACGGAAGGGATTCCCGTGCTGGACATGGTGCGCGTGCGCGCAGCGCTTGAGGCTTCGGCCAGCATTCTGGTCGGGCCGAACTGCCCGGGGGTCATCACATCGGGGGAATGCAAGATCGGGATCATGCCCGGGGCGATCCACCAGAAGGGGCAGGTGGGCATCGTCTCGCGCTCGGGCACGCTGACCTATGAAGCGGTGGCGCAGACGACGGCGCTGGGCCTGGGACAGACCACCTGCGTCGGCATTGGCGGCGACCCGGTCAAGGGGCTGGATTTCATCGAGGTGCTGGAGATGTTTCTGGCCGACCCGGAGACCACGTCGATCATCATGATCGGGGAGATCGGCGGCACGTCGGAGCTTCTGGCGGCCGATTTCCTGCGCGCAAGTCCGGTGCGCAAACCCGTTGCAGGGTTCATCGCCGGTGTCACCGCCCCGCCCGGCCGCCGCATGGGGCACGCGGGTGCGGTGGTTTCAGGCGGGGACGACACGGCTGGCGCCAAGATCGAGGCCCTGCGCCGGGCGGGCGTCAGCGTGGCCCCCAGCCCCGCCCTGATCGGGCAGGCGTTGCTGGACCTGCTGTGACGCTGCCCGCCGGCCAGGGGGTGTCAGTCTTCGTAGCTGAGCAGCGCGTGGACCGGCACATCAAGGCGCGAACGCCCGCCCAGTGACGTCAGTTCGATGACCATCGAGGCCCCGACCACTTCGGCGCCGACCTTGCGCAGCAGCGTGATGGATGCCGCGACCGTGCCGCCGGTGGCCAGCAGGTCATCGACCACAACCACGCGCTGGCCGGGCTTGATGGCATCGGCCTGGATTTGAAGGCTGTCGGAGCCATATTCCAGGTCATAGTTCAGGGTCACCGTCTCGCCCGGCAGCTTGCCCGGCTTGCGCAGCATGATCAGCCCGAGGCCCAGCCGCGTGGCCAGCGGGGCGGCCATCAGGAAGCCGCGGGATTCGATTCCGGCCAGCACGTCGGGCTGCCAGGCGGCCACGGCGCGGGCGATGCGCGCGGTGGCAAGCTGCCACGCGTCGGCATTCCGCAGCAGGGTGGAGATGTCATAGAACAGGATCCCCGGCTTCGGAAAATCGGGGATCCCCCGGATATACTGCTTGAGATCGATTTCCGAGGCGTCCATCGGCGGCTGCTCTTCCTTGTCGCGGGGTCAGGGCGGGGGTCATGGCCCCCAGTGCCGCCGGATGGCGGAAACAGGGTGCTTTAACCGTATCCGTCTGCCGCCCGCAAGCCGCAGTGCGCGCGGGGCCGTCGTAGCTCCGGGCAGTCTGTCGGCCTATCGGGCGGGCAGGGCCTGGGTAACGGCGTCCAGCAGGGCCATGCGGCGGAACGGCTTGGCCAGCAGCACAGCCCCTTCGACGCTGCGGCGGCTGCGCCCGGCATCCACGTCGCCAGACATGTAGATCACGCCGAGTGCGGGGACGTCTTCGCGCAGGCGGTGGGCCAGCGCGAAACCGTCCAGCGGGGCGGGTAGGTTGATGTCGGTCAGCAGCAGGTCGGGGAATGCGCCCGTGCGCACCTGTTCCAGCGCATCGGTGCCCGACATCGCGCTGAGAATATCGTGGCCCTCCAGCGACAGGACCGTCACCACGACATCACGCACGGCCGCGTCGTCCTCAACGACCAGAATCCGGGTGGGCCGGGCCGCGGCGTCTGCTGTGGCTGAACTTGTCATGCACGATCTCCCGGGAGGTGTTTTTCTTGGTGCTGGGTTGTCGTCGGGCGGAGCATGTGGCCTGTGTGGGACGCATGCAACGGTTTTAGTGTGCGATCGGCATCACATCCTGCGCAGCCTGCTCGCCCGGCACGGGGGCGGGCCGCAGCACCGACAGCATCAGCATGATCACAGCGCCCATCAGCATCGTTCCCGCCATGGGGATCGGCGTGTGCGATGGCATCATGCCGATCATGCCGCCCGCACACGCCCCCAGAACATATTGCAGCGTGCCGATGAACGCAGCTGCCGTGCCCGCCAGCTTGGGGTGGTTGATCATGGCGCCGACGGTGGCGTTCGGTCCGATGATGCCCGTGGGCGCCAGCGCCACCAGCAGCGCCCCCACGATCGCGCACATCAGCCACGGTTCGATGGCCAGGCCGGTTTTCTGGCGGAAGACGAACAGCACCGCCAGCCCGGTCAGGATCATGGTGCCGACCAGCGCCACCAGCATCGCGAGGGTCAGCATGCGATGCGCGTCGATCCGCCCGACCAGAAACCCGTTGAGCTGCGATGCGCCGATCATGCCCACCGCGAACACGCCGAACATCATGCCGAAGTGCGAGGGCGAGAACCCGAACACGTGGATGAACACCGTCGCCGCGGCCGACAGATAAGTGAACGACAGGAACGCCGAGAACCCCGCGATCATCGCATTGGTGATGAACGAACGGTCGCGCACCAGAAAGATATAGCGCGTGACCAGCGCCATGGGCGAAAAGCTCTGGCGGTTGTCGCGGTTCAGGGTTTCGGGCAGCACGCGCAGCAGGACGGCGATGCACACTAGCCCATAGACCCCCGAAGCCCAGAAGATCGACCGCCACGACGTGAATTCCAGCACGAACCCGCCCAGCGTGGGGGCAAGGATCGGCACCACCCCCATCACCAGCACCAGTTGTGACATCATGCGCGCGGCCATATTGCCGTGCGCGATGTCGCGCACGCACGCACTGGGGATCACCAGACTGGCCGAAGCGCCGATCGCGGCCACCAGACGAAAGCCCGAGAACGTCCAGATATCGCCCGCCAGCGCACACCCGAACGAACAGATGGTATAGACGATCGTGCCGATCAGCATGGGGCGGATGCGGCCGAAACGGTCGGACAGCGGACCCATGGTCATCTGGCCGATGGCCAGCCCCACGAACCACACCGACAGCGTCATCTGCGCGCCGCCCGCATTGGCGTGCAGGCTGCGCTCCAGCGCCGGAAACGCGGGCAGATAGATATCGGTCGAAACGGGGCCGACGGCGGTGAGGAATCCCAGCAGGACCGGAATCCAGCCGAACGCGTCGCGCGCGCGCGCGACCGGGGGCGGCACCGCTGCGGCGACGCTGCCGGCGGATGTATCAAGGGCGTGTCGCGGAGTGGCCATAAGGTGGCGCTCCTGGATTATCGAGACGTTGTCGGGGTGGTCTGAAAGACCGGGAGAGCCGTTGCCGGCGAAAACGGGGTGGTGGGTGCGGGCTCTGTGTCCCCGGGCGTCGTGCGCGCCGTGCATAGGGTATCGACCGTAACTATGGCCGAAACACGACGAAATGCCAGAGGACCGAACCTGTATTTTTCTTAACGCGTCGTCCCTTCGTCTCGGGTGTTGTATCGGCGCATCAACCACACGCCCAGCACACCCGACACGGCGAAAAGCCCGACAGCCAGCGCGATCTGCCCGCCATGGCCCAGCCGCGTGCCGGCCCCCAGCAGCACGAACACGGCCGTCTGGGGGGCGCTGCCCAGTATGGTGGCCAGCGCAAAGGGCGCAAGCCCGATTCCGCTGATCCCGCCGACAACATTGACCATCAGCGCCGACCCCACCGGCATCAGCCGCAGCATCAGGACCGAAAGAAACGGCCCCGCCGCCACAAACCGGTCCAGCCGCGCGATGGTTGCCCCGAAACGTCGGCGCACCCAGGCGCGCGCCACCCACCGCGCCCACGCAAAGCCCAGGCACCCGCCGCCGACGGTGGCCACCGTGGCCAGCGCAAAGCCCTCGGGCACGCCGAACGCCACCCCGGCCGCCAGACACAGCACCTGCCGCGGCAGGCCCAGCGCGCAATACAGCGCGCCGCCCGCCACAAGGCCAACGGCCCCCCATGGGCTTGCCCGCAGGTGGCGCGGGTCGGCCAGAAGATGCTGAAGGCCCGGCACGTGCTGGGCCATGACGCCCGCCAGCGCCAGCCCGGCAATCAGGGCCGCGGGGCGAAGCCAGCGCGCAGGGTGCGTGCGTGCGGTCCCGGCTGGGGGTGGGGTGTGCATCTGCGCCGCGTATCATCGCCTTGCCCTGCGTGGCAAGCGCGGTCTAAATCCCGGGCATGAGCGCCACGATCTCGCCTTTCACGCGCCGCGCGGCCGACCCGGCCGAGCTGCGCAACCGCCGCCGGGTTTCCAACTGGCTGTTCGTCATCTGTGTCATGCTGCTGGGCATGATCGCGCTGGGCGGCGCCACGCGCCTGACGGGTTCAGGCCTGTCGATCATGGACTGGCGGTCGATCACCGGCATCATTCCGCCGCTGTCGCACGCCGAATGGGAACGCCAGTTCGAACTGTACAAGACCATCCCGCAGTACAAGATCCTGCATGACGGGTTTGGCCTTGCGGGCTTCCAGAAGATTTTCTGGGCCGAATGGATCCACCGTTTCTGGGGGCGCATGATGGGTTTTGCCCTGCTGGTGCCGCTGGTGTGGTTTGCGGTGACCGGCGCGATGTCGCGCGGGCTGGTGGTGCGGTTGCTGGTGTTCTTCGTGCTGGGCGGGCTTCAGGGGGCGATCGGCTGGTTCATGGTGGCATCGGGCTTCGACCCGAACAGCACGGCGGTGGAGCCGGCGCGGCTGGCGCTGCACCTGTGTTTCGCGCTGGTGCTTTATGTCGCGATCCTGTGGACGGCACTTTCGGTGCGTGCGCCCCAGCCGACATTCATTCCCGCGACCGACGGGGTTCTGCGGGTGCGCCGGGCCGTGCGCCTTGCCACTGTGCTGCTGTCCGTCACCATTGTGGCGGGTGCGTTCACCGCCGGCACCCACGCGGGCTTTGCCTATAACACTTTCCCGCTGATGGAAGGCCGCGTGATCCCCGCGCATTATGCCGACCTGACGCCGCTGTGGCGCAACTGGTTCCAGAATATCGCGGCCGTGCAGTTCGACCACCGGCTTCTGGCCACGCTGACGGCCATTACCATCGGCATGGCGCTGCTGATGGGCCTGCGTGAGGGCAAGCTGGGCCGCCCGGCGCAGGACGGGCTGATGATTCTGGGCTGGGCGGTGCTGATCCAGTATCTGCTGGGGGTCACGACGCTGCTGCTGGTGGTGCCGGTGTGGGCCGGGACGATCCACCAGACCTTTGCCGCCATCCTGCTGGGGGTGCTGGTGCTGGTGCTGCACCGCCTGCGCGGGGTCGGCCGTCCGTAAGTGATGGCGGTCAGGTCCGCGCCGTGCAGCACGTCCAACTGTTCGTCACCACGGCGATAGGTCCGCCGCACCCCCTGAATGCGCATAAGTAACGGCGGTCCGATCCGTTGCGGGCGCCCGGCCGGGCCGGGTCTCCGGGCCGCGCGCCTGCGCCGTCAAGGAACGGGTGGCTGGGATGCTGCCTTTTTCTGTTGTTGTGCGATGGCGGCCTTCTGTGCCTCGGCCCGTTCGGGGGTGGGGGCTTCGGTGATGGGGGCAGCCGACAGCGGCACGTGGCTGTAATCCACGAAAGACGGCAGTTCCTCGCCGCCGGGCGTGTCCTGCTGGTCCTGCTGCGACAGCGGGTTATGCGCCAGAACGGCCTTGGCCAGTGCCGGAAAGCGGTTCATCAGGCCGATCAGCGTGCCGTTGGTCCAGCCAAAGCCGATCTGCATCGGATATTCGCCACCGCCGCTGCCGCCCCTCGGGTTGATGGTGGGCGCGACCACGTCATATTTTTCCAGCAAAACACCTGATTTTTCATAGGTGCTGATCACGCGGTTCATCCACCGATAGGCAATGGTGGAGGCAAGCTGCGGCTGGCCTGCCTGCAACAGCCCCTTGATCGCGATCCACTGCAGCGGGGCCCAGCCGTTGGGGGCGTCCCATTGCTGGCCGGTGGTGCGGTCGGTGGCGGTCAGGCCGCCGGGCTGAAGCAGGTGATCGCGCAGGGCCGCCCCCACTTTTGTGGCCTGCGTCGGGCTGGACAGGCGCAGGAACAGCGGCATGGCCATCGCGCCAGACCGCACGCCGGTGGGTTTTTGCGCCGTCCAGTCGTAATCGAGGTATGTGCCTTCGGCCTGCGACCACAGATAGCGGTTGATCGCGGCGATGCGCGCATTGGCACGCGCGCTGTATTGTTCGCCCAGCGCAGCCTGATGGCTGACGGCATAGCCATAGGCCAGCGCCTGTTCCAGATGGGCCATCAGCGCGTTCAGGTCTACGGGCAGGATCTCGGTCGTGTGGATCGTGCCCAGCGTGTGGCCATCGGCCAGCCACCGGGACGAAAAATCCCACCCGCTTTCCGAACCTGCCCGCAGGTCGCGCCACAGTTGCGCGTGCGGCCGGGCTGTCAGGGCTGCGGTGGCGATGTCCTCGGGATAGCTTTCATCGCGCGGGGTGTCCTGCGCGTCCCAATAGCGGTTCAGCAACGCGCCATCGGGCAGGCGCACCACATGCGCGTGGTCCTGGCCGGGGGGCAGGGTTTTTGCCCCCTCCATCCAGTAGTCATATTCCGACTGAAGTTCCGGCAGATAGGTGCGATAGGCGTTGTCGCCGTCATGTTCGGCCAGCAGATCGACCATCAGCGCGAACATCGGGGGTTCGGAACGGCTGAGGTAATAGGCCCGGGTGCCGTTTGGCACATGGCCATACCGGTCGATCAGGGATGCCATGTCGCGCACCATGCCGCGCATCAGGTCGATGCGCTGGCTTTCATATAGGCCGATCATGGTGAAATAGCTGTCCCAGTAATACAGCTCGGAAAAGCGGCCGCCGGGCACGACATACGCATAGGGCAGCGGCACCAGCGACGAATGCGCCATCACCGCGTCCGGCTTGCGGGTCAGCACGTCCCACATGCCGTCGATATAGCTCATGACGCTTTCATCGGGCTTGCGGCGATAGGACAGGCTGGCGGTGGGGGCGATCGCGAAATGCTGGGTCACGAAATCATGCATGTTGAAGCCGGGGCGGGTGCGCGCGGCCTCGAAATCGCGGGTGAGGTCGGATGTCGCCTCGTTCGGGATCGCGTCCACGGCCGTCTTGGCGTCAGGATAGATGTGCGCCTGCCCGATGGCCGCCAGAAGGTCCTGCGGAATCACGCTGGGGTGTGCGGTGTCGATCGCAGGCGGCTGTGACGGCGCGGCGGGCGCGGCCGGGTTCGCAGCAGCCCCCGGTGCCGGTGCGGGGGAGGGTGGCCGGATGGCGGCTGATGGCTGTTGCGGGGGCACCACCTCCGGCGCGGTGGGCAGGGCTGCGGCGTGGTCGCTCGTGGCAGCGGGTGGTTCGGCCAGCCACGGCGTGGCAGAGGGCGTGACCGGCACCAGCAGCGGCGCGGTGGCGGGCTGGACGGTGGGTGTGGGTGTCGCGGGGGTTTGCGCCGTGGGGGCCGCACCCTGTGGGCTGGCTGGTTGCATGACGGTGGGCGTGGTGGGCGCGTGGGTGGCGGGCGCCTGCGGGGCGGATGGTGGTGTCGCTGGCGCCTGCGCGGCGGGGGCCTGATTCGCGGGCGCGCCACCTGCCGGGGCAAGGGTGGACGATGCAGGGCTGGCGGATGTCTGGGTCGCGGAGGGCTGAAACGCCGGGGGTCGAGGGCCGGATGCCTGCGTGGTGGATGTCTGGGGTGCGGACGGCTGGGCCGGCGCGGGGGCTGCGGTGCTGGTGGTCGCGGGGGTCGCGGCCGGGTGGACGGACACCGCTGCCTGCGCGGCTGGGGTCTGCGCGCACGCGGGCATGGCCGCCCCGCTCAGCGCCAGCCCTGCGGCCAGAATCGTCCATCGCCCCGCGGGGGCGGGGTATGCCGTGTGTGTGAAATCTCTGTGGTGTCTCTTCACAGTCACCGTGTTCGCCCTCATGTTCGGTCGGTGGTAGTGACGCCTGTGGCTGCGTCGGGTTCGATGTTGGCCCCCCGCATCGGGGGCGAAGCCTCGGCCCGCCGGGCCGCAGACCTTGCCGGACTGCCACCCGAAGGCGCATCATCGGGCGGTATTGTCCCATGGCGCACGCATGATGCCGGGCCTGCGGTTCGGCGTTTTGTTTCAACATCTTCTGCCGGAGTCCCCGCCGCGATGTCTTCTGTGTCTTCCCTGATTTCGCCGCTTGCGACAACAGACGCCCTGTTTTTCGGGCGTGAAGGCGCCCTGCTGGACCGCGACAGCGCGGAGCGGCTTGTCACCCGCACGCTGGACGGCATGGACGATGGTGAACTGTTCCTGGAATGGCGGGAAAGCGAGGTGATCGCGCTGGATGACGGCGTGATCCGTTCGGCCAGCACCAACACGTCCAGCGGGTTCGGGCTGCGGGCCGTGCTGGGCGACGAAACCGGCTTTGCCCATGCCGATGAACTCAGCGACTCGGCGCTGGAACGCGCGGCGGCCACGGTGTCGCAGGTGCGCGCGGGGCGCTCCGGCACGGCCGCACTGGCGCCGCGCGCCACCAACCAGTCGCTTTATCCGCACGCCAACCCGCTGGGCGATGGCGGCTTTGCGGGCCGGGCGGAGCTTCTGACCCGCATCGATGCCTATGCCCGGCAGAAAGACAGCCGCGTCGTGCAGGTCACGGCCAGCCTGTCGGCCGAATGGCAGGCCGTGCAGATCATGCGTGCAGGCGGCGACCGGGTGGCCGACCTGCGGCCGCTGGTGCGGTTGAATGTCGGGGTCGTTGTGGAAAAGGACGGCCGGCGCGAAAGCGGCAGCTATGGCTGTGGCGGGCGCCACGACTATGCCCGGCTGCTGGATGATGCGGTGTGGATGGCCGCGGTGGACGAATCCCTGCGCATGGCGCTGGTGAACCTTGAAGCCGTGCCCGCCCCCGCGGGCGAGATGGAGATCGTGCTGGGGGCCGGCTGGCCCGGCATCCTGCTGCATGAAGCCGTGGGGCATGGTCTGGAGGGCGATTTCAACCGCAAGGGCACATCGGTCTTTTCCGACATGATGGGCAAGCGCGTGGCCGCCCCCGGCGTGACGGTGGTGGATGATGGCACCCTGCCCGGCCGCCGCGGTTCGCTGAGCGTGGACGATGAAGGCACCCCCACGGGCCGCACCGTGATGATCGAGGACGGGATTCTGACCGGCTTTATCCAGGATCGCATGAATGCGCGCCTGATGGGGGTGGCCCCGACCGGCAACGGCCGCCGCCAGTCCTATGCCCATGCCCCGATGCCGCGCATGACCAACACCATCATGCTGGGCGGCAACGCCACGACGGACGAGATGATCCGTTCGACCAAGCGCGGCCTCTATGCCGTGAATTTTGGTGGCGGGCAGGTGGATATCACCTCGGGCAAGTTCGTGTTCGCCGCATCCGAGGCCTATCTGATCGAGGACGGGCGGATCGGCGCGCCGGTGAAGGGTGCGACCCTGATCGGCGCGGGGGCCGAGGCCATGCACCGGATTTCCATGATCGGGTCTGATGTGGCGCTGGATGCCGGGATCGGCACCTGCGGCAAAAGCGGCCAGGGCGTGCCGGTGGGTGTGGGCCAGCCGACACTGAAGATGACCGGCCTGACGGTGGGCGGCACCGCGGCCTGACATCATGCGGGTTTTCCCCATGATTCACATCTGTCCACAGCGCGCGCAGACCTGCTGCACGTGATAGAAGGGCCGGGTGAACATGATCGATGCGACCCCCCCTCTGGCGTCTTCGGGCGCTGATCCGTCCGCCCTGCGCACGCCGCCGTCCAATCTGGACGCCGAACAGGCGCTGCTGGGCGCGTTGCTGACCAACAACCGCGCCTATGACCATGTATCGGACTTTCTGACCGGCACGCATTTTGCCGATGGTGTGAACGGCCAGATTTTCGATGCCATCGCGCGCAGGATCGAAAACGGCAGCCTGGCCGACCCGGTGACGCTGCGCGCGCAGTTCGAACATTCCGGGTTGCTGGATGAGGTCGGCGGCACCGCCTATCTGGGGCGGCTGCTGACATCGATGGTCGGCATCATCAATGCCGGCGATTATGGCCGCGCGATCCATGATGCGTGGCTGCGGCGGCAGTTGATCGATATCGGGCATAGCGTGGTCAACAACGCCTATGGCGCGCGCGTGGATCTGGACGGCACGGACCAGATCGCGGCGGGCGAGGAAGCGCTGTTCAAGCTGGCCACCGACAAGGGGCAGGAAGGCGGGTTCGTCAATTTCCGCACGGCGCTAGGCACGGCGCTGTCGATTGCGGAAAAAGCGTTCCACCGTGAAGGCGATGTGGTCGGCCTGACATCGGGCCTGCGGGATTTCGACCAGAAAACCGGCGGCCTGCATCCGTCCGACCTGATGATTCTGGCCGGTCGCCCTGCCATGGGCAAGACCGCGCTGGCCACCAAGATTGCGTTCTCGGCCGCGCGTGCCCTGATGCGCGAAGCCGCCGAGACGCCGGGCGACGGCAAGCCCAGGGGCTCGGTCGCGATCTTCTCGCTGGAAATGTCGGCTGAACAGCTGGCCACGCGTATCCTGTCCGAACAGGCCGAGGTCTCGGGCGAGCGGATCCGCCGTGGCGAGATCGGGCAGAAGGAATTCGACCGGTTCGTGCGGGTGTCGCGCGAATTGTCGGAACTGCCGCTGCACATTGATGACACGCCTGCCATTTCCCTGTCCGCGATGCGCACGCGCTGCCGCCGGCTGGCGCGGACACGGGGGCTGAGCCTTGTGGTGGTCGATTACCTTCAGCTGATGCGCCCTGCCGTTGGCACAAAGCCGGAAAGCCGCGTGCTGGAAGTCTCGATGATCACGCAGGGGCTGAAGGCCATCGCCAAGGAGCTTTCGGTGCCGGTGCTGGCGCTGTCGCAGTTGTCGCGTCAGGTGGAAAGCCGCGAGGACAAGCGGCCGATGCTGTCGGATTTGCGCGAATCCGGCTCGATCGAGCAGGACGCGGATTCCGTGATGTTCGTCTATCGCGACGAATATTACCTCCAGCAGCGCATGCCCAAGGACACCGCCTTCGACAGCCAGGACAAATATTCCGCAGCCCTGGACGAATGGCAGCGGAAAATGAGCCTCGCGCACAACAAGGCCGAGCTGATCCTGGAAAAACAGCGTCACGGGCCCACTGGCACCGTGCATCTGTTCTTTGAAGGGGAATTCACGCGCTTTGCCGATCTGGACATGATCCACGACGGCTGATCGCGCGGCCTTACAGCAGGGTCAGCTGTGCGGTTTCGGCCGTAGACGGTTCATCAAACCCCGAGAGCGCAACACCCAGAAGCCGCACGCCCTGTTGCTGCGGCAGGGCTGTTCGCAGCAGGCTTCGCGCGGCCTGCGCCAGTTCCGCGCCCGTGCCATAGGGGGTGGGCAGGGACCGGCTGCGCGTGACCTGCCGGAAATTGCTGTAGCGCACCTTCACCGTGGCGCATCGCGCGGCGATCTGGTGCGTCTGCGCCAGACGCCACACTTTTTCGGACAGATGATCGAGGGCCGCGTCCATGTCGGGGGTGGCCGTCAGGTCGCGTTCGAACGTGGTTTCCGACCCGATGGATTTGCGCGCGCGGTCGGTCACGACCGGCCGGTCGTCGCGGCCGTGCGCGATGTCATGGTAAAACTGCCCGGCCTTGCCGAAATGATGCACCAGGAATTCAAGGCTCTGCCGCCGCAGGTCCAGCCCGGTCTGAAGGCCCAGCGCATTCATGCGGCGTGCCGTGGCGGGGCCGATGCCGTGGAAATCCCCCACCGGCAGCGGGGCCACGAAGGCCGGGCCCATCGAGGGCGTGATGACGAACAGCCCGTCCGGCTTGCGGTGGTCCGACGCCAGCTTGGCCAGAAACCGGTTGTACGACACCCCGGCCGAAGCTGTCAGGCCGGTTTCGGCGCGGATGGCGGCGCGGATTTCTTCGGCAATGCCGGTGGCAGTGCCGGGGCCACGCAGCGGGGCCGTGACGTCCAGATAGGCTTCATCAAGGGACAATGGCTGGATGATGGGGGTATAGCGCTCGAAAATCGCGCGGATCTGGTGCGATACGGCGCGATAGGCGTCAAAGCGCGGCGGCACGAACACCAGTTCGGGGCATTTGCGGCGCGCGATGGTGGCCGGCATGGCGGATCGCACGCCAAAGCGCCGCGCTTCATAGCTGGCGGCGGCCACCACGCCGCGCGCGCGCGAACCGCCCACCGCAATGGGCAGCCCTCGCAACTGTGGATTGTCGCGCTGTTCCACCGACGCAAAAAACGCATCCATGTCGATGTGAATGATGCGGCGCGGCGTGGATGGGCGATCATCGGCCATGCCGGCGAATCTATCGCAAAAAACAAGAACAAAACAAGATCATTCTTGGCGTGGCTGGCCCGACGGACCGGCGTGCGAACGGACGGAGCCCGGAATGGTGGCAGTTTCGCAACAAGATATGGAAACAATAAATTTCCATCATTTTGGTTTTTGTCGTTCGTGATCCCCGATACATGACGTGAAGGCGGCAGTTCTGAAACCGCCTGAGCCTGGAGGACAGCGTGCATCGTGCAAGGTCTTGGCCGTCTCGGTCCCTTGGGTGTCGGATCAATCACGGGACAGGCGCCACGGGTGCCGGACCGTCTATGGGAAACCGGGCATGAGCACCTCGATCTCTGACAAGGGCGGCCGCTATGGCGCGGTTGCCATTGCGCTGCACTGGGCGATTGCGCTGGGCATCCTGACGCTGATTGCCATGGGTCTGACGATGGATCATCTGACGCTCGACCCGATGCGCCTGTTCCAGCTTTACCAGCTTCACAAATCCATCGGCATCACGGTCATGTTCCTGATCGTGGCGCGGATCGGCTGGCGTCTTGCCAACAAGCCGCCGGAACTGCCCGACACCATGCACCTGTCCGAACGCCGCGCGGCATCGGTCACGCATGTCGTGCTCTACGGGTTGCAGATCGTGCTGCCGCTTAGCGGCTGGGCCATGGTCTCGGCCTCGGTTCTGGGCATTCCGACGGTGCTTTACGGAACCATCCCCTGGCCGGACCTGCCGGTTCTGCCGACGCTGTCGAACAAGGCGGCGGCCGAGGGGCTGCTGAAGGTTATCCATCACTGGGCCTCGTGGATCCTGCTGGCCTTTATCGGGGTGCATGCCGCGGCAGCGGTGCGCCACCATGTGATCCTGCGCGACGCGGTTCTGTGGCGGATGTTGCCTATCCTCCGTGTCCGGCATGCAGCAAAAGGGAGAAAGTAAAATGGTTGATTTCAGGAAACTGACGGTTCTGGCGTCGTCCCTGCTGGTTGCCGGGGCGGTCTCCGCCCACGCCGCGACGTGGCAGATCGATGCGGCGCACAGCACGCTCGGGTTCTCGGGCACGCAGACGGGCAAGCCCTTCAGCGGCCATTTCGGCAAGTTTGATGGCGCCATCGACTTCGATCCTGCCCACCCCGAAGCGGGCCACGCGAAGATCACGATCGACATTGCCAGTGCCACCACCGGCGACAGCCAGCGTGACGGCGCGATGCCGGGTTCGGACTGGTTCAATGTCGCGAAGTTCCCGACCGCAACGTTCGAGGCCACGCGCTTCGACGCCAAGGGCGGCAACGCCTATGAAGCCGTCGGCACGCTGACCATCCGCGGTGTCGGCAAGGCCGAGACCCTGCCCTTCACCCTGGACATCCAGGGCGATGTCGCCCACGCCAAGGGCCATCTTGGCCTTGTGCGTTCGGCGTTCGGCGTGGGTCAGGGCCCGTGGGCGACCGGCCAGTGGGTTGCGCTGGATGTGGGTGTCGATGTGGACCTGACGGCGCACAAGGCCCCGTAACCGCCGGGGCCGGATGGCGGCCCGACACGACAGGGTGCGGGGGGCGCGGGACCACGGGTTCGCGCCCCCCGCCTGCGTTCAGGGTGGCGGCCGGGGTGCCGCACGTGACGAGAGTGCTTGACGCGCGCGCGCCTGCGCCGCATTCCTCCGCACATGCGTATTGCCGCCATTCTTCTTGCTGCCGGTGCCGGGCGCCGGTTCGACCCCACGGCCCCCCTGCCCAAGCAGTATGTGCTGTTGCGCGGCCAGCCGGTGATCCGGCATGCGGCGCAGGCCCTTCTGCCGCATGTCGATCTGATCCAGCCTGTGGGCGATGCCGCCCTGCTGGCCGATGCGCTGCGCGGGCTTGAGACCCTGCCGCCCATCAATGGCGGCACGGAACGCCAGCACAGCGTGCGCGCGGGGCTGGAGGCACTGGCCGCCCTGCCGGACGAACAGCAGCCCGACGTGGTTCTGGTGCATGACGGGGCCCGCCCCTATGTGCCGGCATCGGTGGTGCAGGGCGTGATCGGGGCGCTGGCCACGGCACGGGGGGCCATTCCGGGCGTGCGGGTTGCCGACACCCTCAAGCGCGCGGATGCGCGGAATGTGATTGCCGCCACGGTCTCGCGCGATCATCTGTGGCGTGCGCAGACCCCGCAGGGGTTCGATTTCACGCTGTTGCGTGACCTGCACCGCGCCAGCGCGGATGGCACGGCCACCGACGATGCGTTGCTGCTGGAGGCCGCGGGCCACCCGGTTGTTCTGGTGCCCGGCAGTGAAGACAATATCAAACTGACCTATACGGAGGATCTCGTGCGGCTCGAACGCCTGATGAATGGGGATCTGCTGCCCCGCGCCGGTACCGGTTACGACGTCCACGCGTTTGAGGACGGGCGCAAGCTGATCCTGTGCGGCATCGATGTGCCGCACACGCGCGGCCTGGCCGGCCATTCCGATGCCGATGTGGGCATCCACGCGCTGTGCGACGCCATTTATGGCGCACTGGCGGAGGGCGACATCGGCCGCCATTTCCCGCCTAGCGAGAATGAGTGGAAAGACGCCGACAGCGCGCGTTTCCTGGTGCATGCGGGCGAACGCATTCGCGCGCGCGGCGGGTTTCTGACCAGTGCGGATGTCACGCTGGTGTGCGAACGCCCCAAGATCGGCCCGCATGCCGATGCGATGCGCCAGCGTCTGGCGGACCTGCTTCAGGTTGATATCGGGAAGATTTCGGTCAAGGCGACGACGTCGGAGCGTCTGGGCTTCACGGGCCGGGAAGAGGGCATTGCCTGCATCGCGACCGTGATGCTGATGGTGCCTGAAAACGCGGCCTGACGGGCTGAACCCCCGGGACGGGAAAACCCGGGGTATGAAACATCGCGACGCAAAACCCCGGGGCTGTGGTCCCGGGCGTTGATGGCCCGGCAGCGGGGCCGTCCTGCCACCCGCGTCAGCGGATGGCGCAGATCACAACCACCACGGGCGTTACTGCCAGCAGGATCCAGGCACCCATTGCGGCGGTGGCCAGCGCGCGCGCGATGCGGTGGCGCAG
>Ga0157365_10000380_pt1 | contig 19398 bp, 20 predicted proteins | sample AttsexASBM3_FD_111478 | JGI IMG/M metagenome (GOLD analysis project Ga0157365, IMG submission 111478) | Fungus gardens microbial communities from leaf cutter ant in Ribeirão Preto, State of São Paulo, Brazil - Atta sexdens ASBM3 | ecosystem: Host-associated > Fungi > Mycelium > Unclassified ... | reverse complement strand
GGATGAACACAATTCTGGAATTGCACAAACGGACAGATGTTGCGAAACGGTCTAACGGACCAGCGACCAATTAAGGACCCCCACCCTGTGGTGGCCCGATTGCCAGAACGCTTGACGTCGTTGCGTAACCTCAGAGGGCCAGTGGCACGTGCGTTGTTGCGTAGGGAGCGCATATGCGGACAATACGCGCGTGACGCAATAGAAAAATCATCCCCTGGGGCAGTTTTTCATCTAAGGTCACATGATCGTGGCACAATATACACATGCCGCCCCAATGGCCGGCCTGCCCATTCTTGGCCGTAAACAGGACACGAAGCGCCCCTTGATTGGTTCCTCTTCTCCCGAAATCGATATGACGGACATTCCACCGCCCGAGCACTGCCTGCCGCAGTTTTCCATGCAGCAGGTCAAGAAGGTGGCGCAACAGGTCGCCCGCAACATCGTATCCGACCAGATCACGCTGGCTGCGGCGGGGTGCGCGTTCTATGCCACCCTGTCGCTGTTTCCGGCCATGAGTACGCTCATTTCCCTGTACGGCCTGCTGTTCGATCCGCAGACGGTGGAACCCCAGCTGGTGGTCCTGCGCAACCTGCTGCCGCCATCCGCCTATGACATGATCGGGGACCGCATTCACCTGCTGGTGGCCGAATCGCATTCGTCACTCACGCTCAACCTGATCATATCGACCACCATCGCCACATGGTCGGCCTCGGCCGCCACACGGTCGCTGATCATGGCCATGAATGTCGCCTACAACACGCCGGAAACACGCAGCTTCTTACGATTCCAGGCCATGGGCATGGGGCTTACGTTCTGTTCGATCTGTGGCGGGATCCTGACACTGGCCCTGATGGTGGGGCTGCCGTTCCTGCTGGACTACCTGCCGCAGCGGCTGTCGCTTGCCCCGCCGCCGGGATCGGTCGAACTGCTGGTGCGCATGGGCGGCCCGCTGCTCATGCTGCTGTTCGTGCTGTCGCTGTGTTCCGTGCTGTACCGCTTCGGACCCAACCGACCCCATACATACTGGCGCTGCATCCTGCCCGGATCGGTGGGGGCGACGCTGCTGTGGCTGCTCTCGTCCGCAGGGTTTTCCTATTATGTCAGCCATATCGCGGGCTACAGCGCCACGTACGGGCCGCTGGGCGCGTTCATCGCCATCATGATGTGGTTCTATGTCTCGGCCTATGTCGTGCTGCTGGGCGCCGAACTGAATGCCGGGCTGGAAATCGAGATGAAGCTGCGCTGCGCGCCCGAAAAGACCATGGAAGGCTGGACAAAGCACCAGAGCCTGTAATCAGGCCGGAACGGTCTCAGCGCGGCGCGCTGGCCACTTCTTCCTCATCCTCCGGCAGGGGCTGGAGATCGACCTGCGCGGTCCCCATGCCCATCATGCCCAGCTGGCGCGCCGCCTCGGGCGACAGATCGAGAATACGATGGCCATGATAGGGGCCCCGGTCATTCACCCTGACCACGACCGAACGCCCCGTCCGGCGTGAAGACACCAGCACCCGCGTGCCCAGCGGCAGCTGGGGATGGGCGGCGGTCAGCGCGCCGGGATCAAACATTTCGCCCGATGCCGTGACATGGCCCAGCTGCCGGCCGGTACCATACCAGCTGGCCAGCCCGTGCTGGCTCCAGTGCGCGGGGACATGCGTCATGACAGGAAGCCGCCGCGTGGCGGCACGACCGCCATGCCGCCCCATGACCGCGCCATGCCTGACCGCGGCACAGGCCACCTGCATGGAGCCGGATGCCGCCAGCATGAGACACGCCACAACCACCGGCCACGCAAACCGCGCCGCGCCGCGACCCATCCCCACGCCAGCATGCGGCTGATCGGGATATCCTGTCATACCCCTCCATAACATGTGAGGCACCGATATCATACCGATAGCGTCACATGTCCCGATACGGCCCCGGCATGGGTCATGAACGGGCATGTACGCCACACCTGCCATGATCGGACTTGGAACCGGGCGGCGGGCGTGCTAGGCGCGTGCATCATGGAGCGCCCTCTCATTGCCGTGCTGAACGGCCCCAACCTGAACATGCTCGGACTGCGACAGCCCGAGGTTTATGGTCACGCCACACTGGATGACGTGGAACAGGTCTGTGTCCAGGCCGCCGAACGCCTGGATGTGGCCATCGACTTCCGCCAGACCAATGGGGAGGGGGAACTCGTTTCATGGATACAGGAATGCCGGGGCCGCGCACGCGGCATCATCATCAACCCGGCGGCCTATTCCCACACCTCGGTTGCGATCCTTGATGCGCTTCTTGCCGTTGATCTGCCTGTGATCGAGGTACACATTTCCAACATTCACCGCCGTGAAGCCTTCCGTCATCACTCCTACGTCTCCCGCGCCGCCATTGGCGTCATATGCGGGCTGGGCGTACGGGGGTATGCCCTTGCGCTTCAGGCCATGACAGACATGATTCTGGACGAGGACGATCAATGAGCCGACTGCTCGTGGATGCGGATGCCATTCGGGCATTGGCTGAAATTCTGACCGATACCGGCCTGACCGAAATCGAGATCGCGGAAAAGGACAACCGCATCCGTGTTGTCCGCGCGGCAGCACCGGTCGCCCACGCCGTGCCCGCCCCGGCCCCCGTGGCCGCCGCGCCCATCCCCGTGGCACCTGCGACGCCCGTGACCCCCGCGGTCACCGATCCGGCCAAGCACCCCGGCGCCGTGACCAGCCCGATGGTGGGTGTCGCCTATCTGGCGCCCGACCCGTCTTCCCCGTCATTCGTCACCGAAGGCCAGCAGGTCAGCGCGGGCCAGACGCTGCTGCTGATCGAGGCGATGAAGACCTTCAACCAGATCAAGGCCCCGCGCGCAGGCACCGTAAGCAGGATTCTGGTGCAGTCGGGCGACCCGGTCGAATTTGGCGAAGCGCTGGTCATCATAGAGTAATGTTTTCCAAGATCCTCATTGCCAATCGTGGCGAGATCGCCCTGCGCATCCAGCGGGCCTGTCGCGAACTGGGTATCCGGACGGTTGCCGTGCATTCCACGGCCGACACGGACGCCATGTATGTCCGCCTGGCGGATGAAGCCGTATGCATCGGGCCGCCCGCCAGTCGCGACTCGTATCTCAATGTCGCGGCCATCCTGTCGGCCGCCACCATTACCGGCGCGGATGCGATCCATCCCGGTTACGGCTTCCTGTCGGAAAACGCCGATTTCGCGGAAACGGTCGAAGCCCACGGCATCACCTTCATCGGGCCGACAGCGGAACATATCCGCATGATGGGTGACAAGATCACCGCCAAGACCACCATGAAGGCGCTGGGTGTGCCGCTGGTCCCCGGATCGGATGGCGCGCTGGAAAACCTTGAACAGGCACGCGAAGTGGCGGCAAGGGTCGGCTATCCCGTGCTGATCAAGGCGGCTGCCGGCGGTGGCGGCCGCGGCATGAAGGTCGCCCCCACCGAGGCCGACCTTGAGGAAGCATGGAGCGTCGCGCGCACCGAAGCCCGTGCCGCCTTTGGCAATGACGAGGTGTATCTGGAAAAATACCTCGACAAGCCGCGCCATATCGAACTCCAGATCATGGCCGACACGCATGGCAACGTCGTTCATTATGGCGAACGTGACTGCTCGCTCCAGCGCCGTCACCAGAAGCTGCTGGAGGAAGCAGGCTCGCCCGCGCTGACGGCGAAGCAGCGTGACGAAATCGGTACGATCGCCACCTCCGCCCTGACCAGACTCGGCTACCGCAACGCCGGCACGCTGGAGTTCCTGTACCAGGACGGGCAGTTCTGCTTCATCGAGATGAACACCCGCCTGCAGGTGGAACATCCGGTGACGGAAATGGTGTGCGACGTGGATCTGGTGCGCGAACAGATCCGCATCGCGGCGGGTGAGCCGCTTGGCTACAGCCAGCCGGACATCACGTTTTCAGGCCATGCGATTGAATGCCGCATCAATGCGGAAGACCCGCAGACCTTCATGCCCACGCCGGGCACGATCACCGTCTATCACCCGCCGGGGGGGCTGGGTGTGCGAATCGACAGTGCGCTGTATGCGGGCTATCGCGTGCCGCCCTATTACGACAGCATGATCGCCAAGCTGATCGTGCGTGCGCCCACGCGGCTTGAAGCCATCGAGCGCATGCGTCGCGCGCTGGATGAATTCGTGATCGAAGGGGTCAGGACGGTCATTCCGCTGCACCGCAAGATTCTGGAAGATCCCCAGTTCCGCAAGGGTGACTACACCATTCACTGGCTGGAAAACTTCGTGGCCCGACAGCAGGAAACGAACTGAACCGGTCCACACCCGAAAGCAGACACGACAAAAAAGGCGGCGCCATTCCGGTGCCGCCTTTTTTATTCCCCCGCCGCCCGGCGAAACCGCGCGCCAGTCATGCCCACGTCCCGCATGCATGTATCATGTCCGGGCAACCAATCCGGCCAGCGTCAGGCCATGACCGGATCGAGATAGGGGCTGGATGCATCAAAGAACTTCTGGTTGTGGTCCAGTTCATAGGAAATCACGTACAGGCACGTCAGCGCACTGTCGATTTCCAGCCGCACGCCCAGATTATCCGCCTGTCCCGCCATCTGCTGCAGATGGACAATGGCGAATTTGGCCGATCGCGCCGTGCGGCCATAATGGCCACCATACCGACCGCTGAACTGCGCCATGCGGCCCATCATGTCACTGACCGCGCGCTGGGCCTCGGGCGGCAGCAGGTGGCGTTCAAGAATCGCACGCAGCCGGATGACATTCAGCCCGATGGTCATGGCCGACAGGATACCCTGCAGATACGCGTCGATAATCGTATCGGGCGTATTTTCGGCATTGGTCAGCAGACGGACAAAGCGGTCCACGTTATGTTCAACCACATACAGCGTGGTGGGCAGGTTGCGCGCGCGCGCGATATAGCGCAGCCCGCGCAGGATGCCGGTACGCATCTGCCAGCGCATGTCATTCGTATCGAACGGCAGGACCAGCCGGAACGACCACATGGCGTACCACAGCCCCAGCACAAGGGGCATGGCGGTATTGAAGAATGCGACTTCATCCAGCCGCGACTGGTTGCCAGGTCCCAGCAGGATGGGCAGGAACAGGTTGTACGACACCGCCCCCAGCACCAGCGCGGGATAGGCAAAGGCCAGGCCCCCCGCCAGCATGGGCAGGAACAGGCACACGGCCATGATTTCATACGTGGTGGGTTCAGCCAGGCGCCACAGCACCAGTATCCCCGCCACGATCGAGGCAATGATCGCCCCCCCCAGGAACGCCCGCGTGGCCAGTGCCGGTTTTTCCAGCGTGGAGAACAGGCTGCACACAATGGAGACGAACATCATGAAGGTCAGCCCCGATGACCATGATGTCGTGACCCAGATCAGTCCTGACCCGAAAATGGTGACCGACGCCCGCAGGCTGTTGGTAAACGCCTGCTGCCAGTCACGGAAGGTCTTGAGCCGATAGTGGAAATGGTCATGAAGCAGCGGATGACGGCTGGCGTCGAACTGGATCAGCGCCTGTTCCAGTTCGTCCAGTATCTCGCCCAGCGCGTAATTGAGCATGCGCTGCTGCGACAGCATCTGCACCAGTTGCGGATCGGTGGGCGCGCTGCCGGGACTGCCCATTTCCTCATCCAGCGAGTCAGCCACGCTCTGCCGGCATGCGGCCTGAAGCGCCGCCAGGCGGGCAAGGACGGGATGAATGTCCTCACTGGCTTCAAGCTGTGGCGCCATGTCCTTGAGGAAGGCTTCCACCTTGCTCGATGTCGCGGCGAAGGCGGCGTCAGGCATTCCGCATGGCCCCTGCATCAGGGCCGCCAGGTCCAGCCCGCGCGACAGCAGCATGGCCACCCGGGCCAGGGCGGCGCGCGCATGGTCGCCTTCATGCCCACGGTGGGAGCCCATCTCCACTTCCGCAAATTCGATCTGGTCGCTCAGGGTGGTGATGTTGGAAAAGACGCCACGCGCCTTCTTGAGCACCTGCGCATCCCCCGACAGCAGGGAGGCAAGGGTCTGGGCCGCCCCGTTGATGGCGGTCAGGAAATTGGCGGCCAGGCGATCCTGCGCGCGTTCCTCCAGCTTGAACTGGAACAGGGAGGAGACGGTACTCTCCAGCACGATACCCAGCACGATATAGGTCGCGCGCGCCATGGCCGTCATGAAGATGTGCTCGGGATCGGCAATCCCGTCGAGCGAGATGATGGCGTAGGTAAAGCCGCTCGCCCGCATGCCGTGGATACGGTAATTGGTCATGGTCGCGGGACCGGGCAGCAATGTCCCGATAAAACAGAACGAGCCGATCCCGATCGCCAGCATGAGAATGAACATGAGCGGCGCCTGTGGAAAAGCCGCCACCAGCAGCACGGCGCAGACCGTGCCGACCACCATGCCGAACAGGTGCCATCGCGCCTTGGCGACGCTTTTGCCACGCGTGCCCTGCGCCACCATCCAGACCGTCAGCGCCGCCCATTGCGGGCTGCCCAGTTCCCACCACAGGGCGATACCCAGCGCGATGAGGGAGGTAATGGTGGTCCGCAGCGCGTAACCGAAGGTGAAGATGCCGGGCGCGTACAGCCAGCGCAGGTGATCCTGCCGCAGGGTCATGCCCGGCGGCCACAGGCGCCTGAAAAAATCACGGACCTGATTCTGGAAACGGATCAGGGAAAGCTCAAGACCTTTCATCCCGGCATCAGGCTCCCCTGTTCAGATACAATCCATCCACACTGTACATCATAACGGCCCGGCGCACAGGCCAACAGCCCGCTGACAACATGGAAGAAAGCGCATGCCGCATACCATGTGCCCGGCGCAGCCTGTCTACTCGTCGTAGGAGACGAGGGTCTTGACCGGAACATCCAGCCGGCCGCGACCGCCAAGCCCCGTCAGTTCGATCATGGTGGCAGCGCCCACGACATTGGCCCCCACCTTGCGCAGCAGCGAAACCGACGCCACCAGCGTGCCACCCGTGGCCAGCAGGTCATCCATGACCACCACGCGCTGCCCCGGCTGGATCGCATCAGACTGGATATGCAGCGAATCGGAGCCATATTCCAGGTCATAGCTGTGGGACACGGTTTCACCAGGCAGCTTGCCGGGCTTGCGCAGCATGACCAGCCCGCAGCCAAGGCGGCTGGCCAGCGGGGCCGCCGTCAGGAACCCGCGCGATTCGATGGCGGCCAGCATGTCCGGCGCCCACGGGGCGACCGCCGCGGCCAGACGGCCCATGGCAATCTGCCACGCATCGGCATTCCGCATCAGGGTCGAGATATCGTAGAACAGGATACCCGGCTTGGGAAAATCCGGGATGTTACGGATATATTGTTTCAGGTCGATCTTGGCAGTCGTCATGATCGGTGCGCAGTCCCCGTTGCATGGTCATACAGATCCGGGACATGCCTGTCCCGTTCACGAAAATGTCGCCCCAGTGGACGGCCCCCCGCTGTAGCCGCCACACGGCGGGGCGACAACCCCAACCGGACGCGGGGCACATGCTTGGGCGCGCACGCCCGGGCCATTGCAGAAGGGGAAGACTTTATTCCTGCCCTGCCACCGTGCTGCCGGGGGGGCGTGCGGGCCGCAGCAGCGCCATGACCAGCATGATCGCGGCCCCCATCAGCATGACGCCGGCCATGGGAATGGGGGAATTGGTCGGCAGCATGCCGACGAAGGCCCCGGCCACCGCGCCCAGCACGTATTGCAGCGTGCCCACGAACGCCGAGGCACTGCCCGCGAAACGGGGGTGATCGGCCAGCGCGCCGACCGTGGCATTGGGACCAATGATGCCCGTGGTGCCCAGCGACACCATCATGGTCAGGATCAGGCACCCCATCATCCACATCGGCGCATGGCCGCCGTGCTGCATGGCGAAGGCGATGACAATGGCCATGGCCGTCATGGCGATGGTCCCCACCAGTGCGACCCCCACCGTGAACCCGAGGATACGGGTCGCGTCGATACGGCCCACCAGCATGCCATTCAGCTGCGACGCCCCGATCATGCACACCGCGAACACGCCAAACAGCATGCCGAAATGCGCCGCCGACAGGCCGAACAGGCCACGGAACACCGACGGGGCCGCAGACAGGTAGGTAAAGGACATGAAGCACGAGAAACCGGCAATCATGGCATGCGTGATGAACCCGCGGTCACGCGCCAGCATCACGTAGCGGCTGAACAGGGTGACGGGCGAGAATTCACTGCGGTTTTCGGGCTTCAGCGTTTCAGGCAGCACGCGCCAGATCAGCAGGATGCAGATCAGCCCGTATACCGCCGATGCCCAGAAGATCGACCGCCACGACGCAATCGACAGCACCATGCCCCCCAGCGTGGGCGCCAGGATGGGCACGACCCCCATCACCAGCACCAGCCGCGACATGAGACGGGCGGATTCATTGCCATGCGACATGTCACGCACGCAGGCGCTGGGAATGATCAGGCTGGCCGATGCCCCAAGCGACGCGACCAGGCGGAAGAACGAAAACGTCGGAATATCGCGCGCCATCGCGCACCCGACCGATGCCAGCGTATAGACCAGCGTCCCCACCAGCATGGGCCTGCGTCGCCCGAAACGGTCCGATAGCGGCCCCATGGTGATCTGCCCGATCGCAAGCCCGACGAACCATATGGCCAGCGTCATCTGCGCCGAACCCGCGCGCCCGTGCAGCGTCGATTCCAGTTCTGGAAAGGCCGGAAGGTAGATATCGGTGGAAACCGGGCCGACTGCGGTCAGGAACCCCAGCAGGATTGCAATCCACCCCAATGGGCGGACAGTCGTTTCCGGCACGGGCTTTTCCGCTGAATGGCCCGCCGTTGCGGATGAGCCCATGAGGCACTCCATTTTGAAAGATCGTGCAGACTAGTAGACCAGCAGGGTCCACTTTTTCACCATCTAATTACGACATTACTGCAATTCGCTATCGCGATACCCCTGCGCCGCCAGGGCGGCGCGTGCGCATGCGGCGCATAAGCCACAGCCCCAGCAGCGCCGACAGGGCGAACAGCATGACCCCCACCCCGATGCGCCATGGCCCCTCCAGCCGGATACCCGATCCCACCAGCACGAACACGACGGTCTGCGGCAGGCTGCCCAGCATGGTGGCCAGCACGAACGGTACGGCCCGCACCCCCAGCATGCCCGAAGCCAGATTGAGTACAAGCGCCGAACCCACCGGCATGAGCCGCAGCGTCAGCACGGATATAAAGGGTTCCTGACGCACGAAACCATCCAGCCGCGCCATGGTTGCCGCAAACCGCGCGGGCATGCGCGGCCGTCCCGCCCACCGTCCCCAGCCATAGCCGATCAGGCAGCCCGTCACGGTCGCCAGCGTGGCCAGCACGCAGCCCGCCCCGATTCCATAGGCGGCGCCCGCGGCAAAACACACCGCCTGGCGTGGCAGGCCAAATGCACAGAACGCGCTGGCGGCCAGCACGAATATCACCACCCCTTCCCCGCCCGCATGCATGGCGGGGCCAGCCGTCAGCATGGCGCGCACCCCGGGCAGGCGGCCCAGAACCACGGCCAGCCCGACAAAGGCCGCCAGCAGCATGATGGGCCGGACCAGCACGCGCAACGTGGACCGCGCAGGGGGTGCAGGCCGTGCGGCGTGCGATAATGTCATGCGTGCGTCCCGTTTTCCGACTGCGATTTGCTTCTTCGCGCCTAGCATCGCCTTGCGGCGGACTGCAAGGGCGGTCTAAATCCGGTTATGTCCGCATATTCCCGAAATGGCTCCCTGATGGGCCGTACGCCCCCGTCCGCGCAGGAGCTGCGCAACCGGCAGCGTATCTCGACGTGGCTGTTTGCAATCTGCTTCATGCTGGTCGGCATGATTGCGCTGGGTGGTTATACCCGCCTGACCGGATCGGGCCTGTCCATCATGGACTGGCGGCCCATTACCGGCATGATCCCGCCGCTGAGCCACGCGGAATGGGAACGGCAGTTCGCGTTGTACAAAACCATTCCGCAGTACAAGATCCTGCATGACGGATTCGGGCTGGCCGGATTCCAGCAGATATTCTGGGCGGAATGGACGCACCGGTTCTGGGGTCGGCTCATGGGGCTGGTCCTGCTGGTGCCACTGGTCTGGTTTTCCATCACCGGCGCGCTGACACGCAGCCTGGCGCTGCGGCTGGTGCTGTTTTTCGTGCTGGGCGGCCTGCAGGGCGCCATCGGCTGGTTCATGGTGGCGTCGGGCTTCAATCCCGACAGCACGGCGGTCGCCCCCGTGCGGCTGGTGCTGCACCTGTGCTGCGCCTTTGCGTTGTACATCGCCATCCTGTGGACGGCGCTGTCCGTGCGCACGCCGCGTCCCGCTTTCATTCCCGCAACGCCCGAGGTCGTGCGCGTCCACCGTCTGGTCTGGGCCATCTGCCTGCTGGTGGGCATCACGGTCATCGCGGGTGGCTTTACCGCGGGCACGCATGCAGGATTTGCCTACAATACCTTCCCGCTCATGGACGGGCACCTGATCCCGCAGGGCTATGCGCGGCTGCACCCGTTCTGGCTGAACTGGTTCCAGAACATCCCGGCCGTCCAGTTTGACCACCGGCTGCTGGCCACCACCACGGCGCTGGTCATTGGGGGCACGATCGTGCTGGGACTGCGCACGCCGCAACTGGGTCAGGATGTCCATAATGCGCTGGCGGTACTGGGGTGGCTGGTGTTGCTGCAGTACGCACTCGGGATCACCACGCTGCTGCTGGTGGTGCCGGTGTGGGCGGGCACGGTGCACCAGACCTGTGCCGCCATCGTGCTGACAGCCGCCATCGTCACCCTGCATCGCCTGCGGGGGGTGGGCCACCCGTAACACTGCGTGTGTGGCGACGCGTACGCCGCGCCACCACCACTGCGGTCAGGGCGTTACGATATAGGCCACGCCCTGCAACCGTGCATGGGTATAGCGCGCGCGGATAATGCGCCACAGGTCCGTAAACTCCCAGACGTCTTCCTGCGTATCGAAGAGTGAATTGCTGACGAACGCCGCAACATCATGCCGGTCCACGACGCGCTCCAGCGCCGTGGCGTCATGCGTGACGGCGACATGCTGGGAATAATTGAAGAAATCCATCACCACCGGCTTGTGCGCCCAGTAGCACAGGGCCAGCGTCTCACACGCGACATTGCCATCAATCGCGCGCACGGCGGCGACCGTTTCGTTCGATGCGTCGAGATGGTTTGCGATGCTGGTTACGCTGACACGGTACAGATAGGGGACATAGGCCGGCATGCTGACCATGACCGGCAGCAGGTTCAGCCCCACCATGCCGACAAGGACAACGCGGGCGGGGACGCGGCCAATCATCCGTGCCCCCGTTGCAAGGGACGACATGGCCAGCCCCGCGCACAGGCTGGCGGCGATCAGCGCCTCGAAACAGGCATTATGCGACACGCCCATGCCCGTGCGCTGCACGATGGCCGATGCCGCCGCCAACGCCAGATACAGCCCCAGCAGCAGGCCGTACCGATGCCGCAGACGTAACCAGGGCACGAATGCGCACGACGCCACCATGCCGCTCAGCCCCAGCACGTTACCCAGTCCCTTGAGCAGGCCATACGCGCGGAAAATGCGCTTGTGACCAAGGACGCCCTGCACAAAATCCGGGCCAAAACTGGCGTAATACACCCCCCCCAGCAGGCACAGCGACAGCAGGCATCCCCCCATCCACGCCACGGCATGACGCCGGTTGGTCAGCAGCAGCCACACCAGCACCGCCACGGGCAGGGCCAGTATGTTGTGCTTGAAGGTCAGTCCCGCCACCATGATGAAACCCGCGCAGAAAGGCCGCCACGCGCCAGCCCCCCCCGGTTCGCGGCCATTGCCCAGCAGCACCATGAATCCTGTCATGATGACGGCCTGCCCCAGCCACTGCGGATCATCCATGGCGACATAATCGCTGTAGAACACGGCGGAATAGATCATGACCAGCAGGCCCGCCAGCCACGCCCCCGCCCGTGTTCCGCCACAGGCGAGGACGATACGCCCCGTAGCCCAGGCACAATACAGCAGCGCCAGAAGCGAGATGATCCGCCCCGCCACGATCATGTCCCCCACCAGCCAGCCGAACAGGCCAACGACATAGAACGAACTGGGCGGGTAATTATTGAACACCATCTGGTCCGATGGCGGGTATAGCGGCGCATGGTCCAGCCCTATGGCACGCTGCGCCAGATAGGCATTCCACCCTTCATTGCTGGATAACGAGACATGGGCGGTAATGAACGCCACATGCGGGGCAAGCAGAACACATACAAAAAATATACCAAGAAAAATACATATGTAATTCTTGGTTGTTATTTTTTCTACAATACGATTCATATTTTCTGTATGGTTTTTATTGTTCATGGCACTTTAAATACATATGAGTGCAGAAAAACGGAGGGAATGTGGCGCATCCGGATATTTCTGTAACCCCACGGTGACAATGTCCTGATCCCGATACCCTGACTGATGCATGCGTGCCCATGCTGACCCGAACCGGGTCCGATGGATACCGTTAGAACAGGCTGCAATAATTTCATATGCCACGTTGCCCATTTTTTATGGTGTCATGCCCTGAGCCACGCACAGGTGCAAACCGGACAGAAAATACCTATATGGAGCGCACGCTGCCCGGAACCGGACGGCAGGTATCAGGCAGCCCACCATTACGCCGGACACCATGGGACAATCCGGCCACGGGACAGGCTACGTCTTTTCCGGACGGGTAATTTTCTGCGATACATCGCATTCAGATATGCAGGAATGGAACATGCTCAAGCTGAAACATGTCATGACAGGTGCGCTGCTGGCACTGATCGCATGCGGACCGGTCGCCCATGCCGAACCGCATGGTGGGGGCGGCGGCTTCCATGGTGGCGGTGGCGGCTTCGGTGGTGGCCGGGGCGGCGACGGCTGGCACGGCGGCCGGGGTGGTGGCGGGCGCGGCGGCGGATGGGGCTGGGGTGGATGGAGTGGTGGCTACTACCCCGCCTATGTCGGCTGGGGATATCCGTGGGGCGGATGGGGCGGCGGCTGGGGTTGGGGCTGGGGCGGCTACGGCATGGGCTATGGTATGGGATATGGCATGGGCGCCGCCATGGGGGCGGCCGCAGCTGGCGCCAGTTATCAGGCCGCGCCGGAAATCTATAACGGCACGGGCAATAACGCGCCGGAAGATGATTCCGTTTATGACAAGGACCTGTCCACGCTCCTGACCGACCAGACTGCCCCGGCACGGCAGGAACAGCCGACCGCGGGTCAGTCCACGTCCCCCCGGCCCGTCACCTGTCCGAAGGGGCAGGTCTATAACACCCTGACCGAAAGCTGCGACCGGCCATAAGGCCCGCAGTCAGGTTGCGGCGCCCTGAAGCGGGACGGCATTCGTACCCGCCCGGGGCACCCAGCCACCAAGCTCCTGCCGCACAAGGGTTTCCAGCAGGTCAATGGCATCGGGGGAATCATTCAGGCACGGGATCAGCGCCAGTTCCTTGCCGCCAGCCCTGACAAAGGCATCCCCCGCTTCATTGCCGATTTCATCCAGTGTCTCGATACAGTCGGAAATGAAGCCGGGCGTGATGACGGCAATGCGTTCGATCCCGCGCGCGGGCAACGATTCGATAAAGGGCGCCGTATAGGGCTCCAGCCACTTCGCCGGACCGAAACGTGACTGGAAGGTCAGCGGCATCATCTGCTCGTCATATCCCATGGCCCGACGCAGTGCCTCGATGGTGCGCTGGCACTCGGCGGCATAGGTGTCGCCTTTTTCCACATAGATTTTCGGCAGCCCGTGAAAGGACGCCACAATCATCTGCGGCCTGAAATCCAGCGTGGCCAGACGGGCCGCAATGGACCGGCCCAGGGCCGCGATATAGGCAGGATGATCGGCAAACGGGGGCAATGTGCGGATGGCAGGCTGGTTGCGCATGCGCATGAGGGCGCGGAACGCCTGATCATTGGCGGTTGCCGTCGTGGTGGCGCTGTATTGCGGGTACAGCGGCGCCAGCAGGATCCTGTCGCATCCCTGCCCCATCAGGTCATGCAGCGCCTGTTTTATGGATGGCTGGCCATACCGCATGCCCCATGCCACCGGCACATCATCCGCCGCCAGCCGCGCGCCAAGCTGTTCGGCCTGTGCACGGGTATAGGTCCGCAACGGGCTTTCATTACGGTCATGATGCCAGATACGGTGATAGGCCTCCCCCGACCTGCGGGGGCGAAAGGTCAGCACCGGCCCGTACAGGATGGGCTTCCAGAGCAGGGGGCTGGCTTCGATAATGCGCCGGTCCGACAGGAATTCCGCCAGATAGCGGCGCACCGCGCCATAGCCGGTGCCATCCGGGGTGCCCAGATTGCTCAGCAGCACCCCGGCGCGCGACGGGGCATTTTCATGCCGTGCCGCACGATTTACGGTAATGAATGTCATGAAACGTCTGCTACATGAAGCCGTGCCGGGATGCAAAGAAACCGGCGGGCGCCATCACCCGCCAACCCGCACATGCCACGTATCAGCGGCGGGTCCGCACACGGACCGGCTGCAGCGCGCGCGCCGGTGCACGCAGGTACCAGGCCATACCAGCAAGCCCCAGCAGGGCGACAACAGGGGAAAGCATCTGGACAAAAGTGAACATCACGGTCCCTTTCCTGATCGGACAATGATCAGTCAACCGCGCATATCATGCCCGCGTCAATCAAAAATATTGCTGTCCCGCGCCAGTTCCACGCATTTGCGCATAAGTGTGGGCAGCGCCACATCCACATCATTCCCGTAATGAATGAGGCCGTCCTGCCCGACAAGGCTGTTGGGAAAGGCAGAGATGCGCGCCGCATAGACATCCACCATCAGCGTGAAATGGGTAAAGACATGCTTCACCTGCCCGACCTGCCGCCATTTCGCGCGTAGCCGGGGTGCGGTGGGCGCATGGTCCAGTGCCTCCGCCTGTGGCCATGCCGCATCGCGCCAGTGCGGGCCGGGCAGGCCCATCATGCCGCCAAGCAACCCCTTTTCAGGCCGCCGGACCAGCAGGATGCCGCCCGCCGCATCCACCATGCAGAAATGCACGCCATGCCGTACCGGTCGCGCCACCTTTGCCGCCCGGCGTGGCAGTATCGCCGCGATTCCCTGCCGGTTTCCGGCACATGCCTCCCGCCATGGGCACAGCACGCAGGCCGGAGCGCGCGGCGTGCAGACCCCCGCACCCAGGTCGAACAGCGCCTGCGCGAAGTCGGACGGGCGGGCGATGGCCGCCTTATCCGCATTCAGCGTCATGGCCTGCCGGGCAATGGCCTTACGTGAACCGGGCAGCGGATCGGTCATGGCAAACAGCCGCGCCGTCACACGCTCCACATTGCCATCCACTGGCACGACCGGGCGGCCAAAGGCGATGGCGGCAATGGCCGCAGCGGTATAGGGACCGATTCCCGGCAGTTCCAGCAGTCCCGCTACCGTATCGGGAAAGCGGCCGCCGTTTTCCGCCACCGCCTGCGCACAGGCATGCAGGTTGCGCGCGCGGGCGTAGTAGCCAAGACCGGCCCATAACGCCATCACCCGGTCCTGCGGCGCGCGGGCCAGGGCCGTCACATCGGGGAATGCGTCCAGAAAACGCTCGAAATAGGGAATGACTGCCGCAACCGTGGTCTGCTGCAGCATGATTTCACTCAGCCACACGCGATAGGGATCTGCGCTCTGGCCCGGCAGCGCGCGCCATGGCAGAGTGCGACGGTGCCGGTCATACCAGCGTAACAGATCGGCAGCAGAAGGTAACACGGACTCGCTTATGACGAACCCGCCGACCCGCAGCGAGCGAAAGAATGACGCCACGCCCCCCGAACCACCCCGGCGGGCCATGCGCACGCGCAGCATGGCGGCCCTGCTGCCGCATGTCAGTCGGCCCGTCTTTCGCAAGCAGTCCCCCGCCGCCATTCAGGTCATGACGGACTGGCCCGATATCGTCGGCCCCCACCTTGCCAGCATGACCGTGCCGCGCAGGCTGTCCGCGGGCACGCTGACGGTCGGGTGTCGCGGGCCCGTGGCCATGGAACTGCAGCACCTCGCCCCCACCGTCATCGCGCGCATCAACACCACCTGTGGACAGGGCGTGGTAAGACGGCTGAAAATGGTCCAGGACCTGACCGCCCCGCCGCGTCCTTCCACCCCGCCGCCACGCCGCCAGCCCCCCCCCGCGCCCGTGCAGATTGATGACATGCCCGATGGTCCGCTCAAGGACGCCCTCAGTCGCCTTGGTGGCTGGCTGACTGCGCCGCGAGGCCCGAAACCCCGCTGAGGCGTCCGGCAAACTGACAGACATTTCTGGTGAAGTTTTTTTCAAAAAGCGTCAGTGAACGCCGCCTTCCCGAAAAAAGGCGGCACCCGGAACTTTTAGTCTTATCAACCAGTTGCCTTGCACACCCTTCTGGCACCTGCCTGCTGTCATCCCCCGGCACGACGCAGGGGTGATACGCGGGCGGCTTTCCCTTTTGTCATGTGCATGTCAGCGGAGAAGGCTGGATATTCCCTTCGAACGTGCCAATATCTGTTGGCACACTGTTACGGGAAAGGAACTGACCCGATGCGCAAGTTAGCCCTTCTGCTGGCCGTATCCATGGGATTGGTCGGCGTCATGCCCGCTCCCGCCGCCTATGCCTGGCGCGGTGGCGGATGGGGTGGCGGCTGGCATGGAGGCGGCTGGCGCGGCGGCGGATGGGGTTGGGGCTGGGGTGGTCTGGGCATGGGTCTTGCCGCGGGCACGGCCATGGGCATGGCCATGTCACCCTATCGGTACGGGTATTACGGCTATCCCTATCCTGCCTATGCCTATCCGCCGCCACCCTATGTTTACGGGTATCCGCCGCCGCCACCGCCGCCTTATTACGGCTATTACCGCTAGGCGCGCGCGGCCTGCACGAACTGGCGGATCAGATCGGGCGATTTGACACCGGGGGCGGATTCCACCCCCGAAGAGACATCAACCGCCCGCGCCCCGCTGCAGTCAATGGCGCGCCGCACGTTATCGGGCCGCAACCCGCCCGCCAGCAGCCATGGCACGGGGGCGGCCCAGCCTGCGGTCAGGGTCCAGTCGAAGGCATGGGCATTGCCACCGGGCCGGTCTGATCCCTTCGGGGCACGTGATTCAATGACCAGACCATCCACCGCGCAGGACACGGGCAGGTCGGCCGTGCTGTCAATCCCGGCAGCCAGCCAGACCGGCAGGGCGAAACGGTCGCGAATGGCGGTTGCGCGGGGCGCATCATCGTATATCTGCAATCCGTCAAGCGGGACGTGATCCAGCACGGCACGGATTTCGTCATCCGTAGGTCGGACAAACAGGCCAATGCGTCCAGGGCCGCCATCCGCGATGGCGCAGGCAAGGGGCGCGGCCACCTGTGCCGTGACACAGCGCGGCGAACGGCTGAAAAATACGAAGCCGACCCAGTCCGCCCCGGCCGCGCACGCGGCATCCAGCCCCATCCGGTCGCGGATGCCACATATCTTGACCCTGACCGTCATATCCCCGTTCCCGTCAGGCTGACAGTTCGGCTGCAATCGCGGCGGCGGCGGCGGCAGGATCAGCCGCACGGGTTATGGGCCGCCCCACCACGATCCAGTCCGCGCCCGCCGCACGCGCCTGCGCCGGGGTCATGATCCGCTTCTGGTCACCCACCGCGCTTCCCGCAGGGCGAATGCCGGGCACAACCAGCACCGGCGCCTCGCCCAGTGCCGCACGCAGGGGCGCAATCTCGTGCGAGGAACAGACAAGGCCATCCGCGCCGGATTCCATGGCCAGTCGCCCGAGGCGAACGACCTGCGCTTCCACGCTGCCTTCCACGCCAATTTCATGCATGGCCTGCGTATCCATGCTGGTCAGCACGGTCACGGCCAGCAGCAGGGGACGCGCGCCATCGGGAAAGGTCCCGTCAATCGCCTGACGGGCAGCGGCGATCATCGCCCGGCCACCCGCGGCATGGATGGTCAGCATGGCGGGCTGCACGGCCTTCAGGCTGCCAATGGCCGACGCCACCGTATTGGGAATATCGTGCAGCTTCAGGTCCAGGAACAGCGGGCTATCCCCCGCCACGTCGCGCACGGCCTCCAGCCCCCGGGCGTAGGTGAACTCCAGCCCCAGCTTGACCGCCCCGGCATACCCGGCACTTTCGGCACGCCAGCGCATGGCCTGTGCCGTATCCTTGGTATCGAGGGCAACAATCAGGCGCGTGGACCGTCCGGACATTGGCGGTGCTCCATGGTCAGGCATACAGGTAATGACAGGTTTCAGGGCGTAAGGGATCAGGCGCCCGGGGGTTTTTCCGTCGGGCCCGCAGGCGGTGTCACCACGACGGGGTCCGACACGGCAGACGGCGCCGCCTGTTCCGCCTCATACGCCTTCACCATGGGGGAACCGGCCGGGGCGGATGTCAGGCCGGGGGCGCGGGGCATGCCCATGTCGTTTTCAGGCAGGCGGGCGCGCAGGGTACGCACTTCCTGTTCCGCGCGGCGGGCGCGGCGCATCTGGCGCAGTACCACGACCCAGACACTCGCGGACCCCGTGGCATACAGCAGGGCAGCGACCAGCAGCGCCAGCACGCCGGGGGATGACGTCCATTTCCATTGCAGCCATGACAGTTCCACCGGCGCCTGATTACAGGCCGCGAAAATGATCAGTGCCACGATTACGGGCAGGGTAATGAAAAGACGTATCATGATCTTTGTTCCCTACCCCCAACACCCGGCACCTGCAAGAAAATCAATTCATGCGGCGTGCCGCTTGCGCTGCGGCCCACAGCCATGCTTGCGTGCATGACAGACACCGTAAACCGGAACAGGGACAGAGCAATGGGCAAGGTTGTCACATTCCGGGCCACTGCACGCCGTGATGAATCGTGGGCGGTCGTGGCGTCCACCGGGCGCGGGACGCGCATCGCCAGCATCTATCCCACCCGCGCCGCGGCCGAGGCGGATTGCGAATGGCGAAACCGGCAGGTCGCCGCCTACCGCAATTTTCTTGAACGCAATGAAATCGCAATCCCCCGCCATACCATCCGCCCCTATCGCCGCGCGGACCTGCCGCGCGCATGGCGGCCCCTGCCCGCACTGGGATTCCTGCACGGGCAATGTTAGACGCGCACGCCACCCGGCACGACACGATAGAAAAGCCCGCCCGCAATCCGTATGGAAAGCCGACAGCAGCAATGTGCAGGATTATTATTGCAGCCTGATTGGCTGGTCGAACACCAGAATATCCGCTTCAGGACAGTGCAGGACATGGGCAGGCGGCCCCATGTCACTGTACAGCGCCTTCAGATCTTCCGTCCCATCATCAATAAAGTAAGGGGCTGGCATAGGTAAGCGAATAAAGGCTTGATATGTCGCATGAAAGCACGTCGTCGCAGTCGGCTGCCTGCCAGCATCCAAAAGCGCCTTCTGGAGCACTTCGTTGCGGGCACGCCCG
>Ga0157365_10000379_pt1 | contig 19423 bp, 15 predicted proteins | sample AttsexASBM3_FD_111478 | JGI IMG/M metagenome (GOLD analysis project Ga0157365, IMG submission 111478) | Fungus gardens microbial communities from leaf cutter ant in Ribeirão Preto, State of São Paulo, Brazil - Atta sexdens ASBM3 | ecosystem: Host-associated > Fungi > Mycelium > Unclassified ... | reverse complement strand
GTTCGCTCCCTGGCCCTCAAACCCCTCTCCATCGCCCTCCCGCCCCTGGCGTCCTGCACCGCGCGCCCCCTCCCCGCGCGCTTCAGCCACCCCTCGAACCCCGCACGCCCCACCCCCCGCACCCCGCCACGCCCCCCGCCTCCCCACCCGGCACCACGCCATCCCCCGCCCCAGCCACCCCCACGAAACCCGGGACCACCCCATCCATGACCAAATCCGGGGCCACCGTGAAACCCCGGCCCACCACCCCAGCCCCCATGAAAACCAACCGGCCCACCCCGGAATCCACCCGGCGGCCCGCCATGAAAGCCCCCTCCCGGCCCCCCGCCATGAAACCCGCCGCCAAATCCACCACCCCCATGAAAACCACCCCCTCCACCACCATGGAAACCACCTCCACCCCCGCCAAACCCGCCCGGATGCGCCATAGCCCCCGGCGCCACACCCGCCATCAGAAAGACCGTCGCCGCGACGGAACATGCCAGCCTACGCATCGCCATACCCCTTCCAATACTTCAGCACCGAAAATAGCCGCTAATTAAGGCCCTGCCGAGACAACATGGTAACGCACCACAACACCGGAAATACGCACACCCCACACGTTACCGTTTCTTACGATCGCCCCCTCTCGCCTCGGCCCGCGCCGCAATCCGCGCACCCAGCCGCCCCAACGCATCCCGCAACCCATCATCCTCGACCCCCGGAACCACATGAGGAACCGGCTCCTTCCGCGGCACACGCACCGGCGGCGGCCTGATCGACGCATCCTGAACCAGACGTAACCGCTGCACCACCTCCTGCCCCATATGCCGGTTGATCCGCTCGATCAATTGCGGCGCCAGATGCTGCAACTCCATCGCCACCGGCCCACTGCACGCCAGCGTCAGCGTCCCCGCCGAAACCCGACGCGGCTCCGTCACCTGCGAAAGCCTCGGCCCCACCACGATCGCCCAGTCCATCATCAACCGGGACGCCGCCCCCGATTTCCGCCTGAACGCCACCGCCGTCACCGAAGGCAAAACCGCCCCCAACGTCCGCGGCACCGCCCGCATCCGACGCCACTCCGGCCCCTGCCCCGCACCTGCCCCCGACGCCCCCTTGCCGTCCTTCGCATCCTTCGCCATACCGCCTCCGTGACCTCCTCCGCGAAAACCCTGCCCGCACACACCCTGCTGTCATGGTACGACCGCCACCGCAGAACCCTGCCCTGGCGCAGCCTCACCGGCGAACATCCGGACCCATACCGTGTCTGGCTCAGCGAAATCATGCTACAGCAGACCACCGTCACGGCGGTCAAACCCTATTACGATCGCTTCCTCACCCTGTTCCCCACCATCGAAGCACTCGCCCAGGCCCCCGAACAACAGGTCATGGCCGCATGGGCCGGCCTCGGATACTACGCCCGCGCCCGCAACCTCCACGCCTGCGCGAAACAGGTCGCATCCCTCGGCCAGTTCCCCAGCACGGTCGAAACCCTCCAGGCCCTCCCCGGCATCGGCGCCTACACGTCGCGCGCCATCGCCGCCATCGCCTTCGGCATCCCCGTTGTTCCCGTGGACGGCAACGTGGAACGCATCGTCTCCCGCCTCTTCGCCATCACCGCCCCCCTCCCCAAAAGCCGCCCCACCCTCGCCACCCTCGCCGCAACCCTCAACACCGAACCCGAAGCCTGGTCCCGCGCCTCGGATTTCGCACAGGCCCTGTTCGATCTCGGCGCCTCGATCTGCACCCCACGCAGCCCCGCCTGCGCCCTCTGCCCGTGGCGGCCCCATTGCGCCGCCCAGAAACAGGGGCTGGCCGAACAGCTCCCCGCAAAAACCCCGAAAACCGCCAAACCCAACCGCTACGGCGCGCATTTCATCATCCGGGACGCAACCGGCGCACTCTGGCTGCGTCACCGCCCCAACGAAGGCCTCCTCGGCGGCATGGCCGAACTGCCGGGAACCGCATGGACCCCCACCGAATGGACCGATCACGCCGCCCATGCCGCCGCTCCCATCCACGCCACATGGCGCAGGCTGGGCAACGTCCAGCACGTCTTCACCCATTTCGCCCTCACCCTCACCGTCTATGAAACGGACGTGACCAGCTTCCATCCCCTCGGCAACCAGCCCGGCTTCCCCTGCCCACCCGACGCCCTCTCGCGGCAGGCCCTCCCCTCCGTCATGCGGAAGTGCCTTGCCTTGCTCGACAAATCAGCCAAACCTCCGCGCACATCCCGCCGAACGACCGGAAAAAAGATCACCCCATGAACACCCTCCCCCGCTACTGGCTGCTGGACTGGCACGGCAGAGTCCTCGATCACGACCTCCTGCACGACCGCATCACCACGCAGGACTTCACCCCCGGCCGCTACCCCGGCATCTACTTCACCGCCCTCAACCCGGCCGTCACCCCCTTCACGGTCGAACTGCTGAAAATGACGTCCCTCCCCATGCCCCTTCCCCGCCTTCAGGCGCGGGACGCGGAAAACGGCCTCGTCGCCCTCGCCAATCTCGACAGCGCAGGCCACTACGCCATCAGCATCCCAAATGAAGGCTTCAAAACCAACTCCCCCAATATCAGCGACTGGGAACGCTTCCTCATCCTCTCCGAACCCATGATGGTCGGCATGGCCATCTTGATGATGCCCAACCTCTGCGCCGTTCACGATGAAAGCGGCCAGCCCTACCCCCCCCTCCTCACCACCTCCCGAACACGCGGCCAGCTGGGAGACGTCTTCTTCCCCCTCGCCCAGGCATGCCCCAGCCTCGAACGCGTCGCCCATATGAAGCCCGGGGAAGAACTCACCATCGAACTCCCCTCCGATCCACCCCGCACATTCACCTTCAAACGCCACTGATCCCGCCATGACTCCCACCATCCTCTCCTTCGGCAGCGTCAATATCGACGTCACCGCCACCTCCCGCACCCTCCCGCGCCCCGGCGAAACCATCCACGCCGAACGCTACGCCACCGGCCTCGGCGGCAAGGGCGGCAACCAGTCCGCCGCCGCCTCCCGCCTCGCCCCCGGCCACGTCGCTCTCATCAGCCGCATCGGGCAGGACGCATTCGGCCTCCAGGCCCGCACGGAACTGCAAAACTTCGGCGTCGATCTCCAGGCCCTGCACACAGATCCCGCCAACCCCACCGGCATCGCCCTCATCGGCATCGATGCAAACGGCGAAAACTGCATCACCGTCGTCGGCGGCGCCAACATGGCCATCGACACGTCCGACATCACCCGCAACGCCCCCCTGTTCGACGGCGCGAAAATCCTGCTCATGCAGATGGAAATCCCCATCCCCGCCATCCTCGCCGCCGCCCGCCGCGCCCGGCACAACGGCACCACCGTCATCCTCGATCCCGCACCCGTCCCCGAAACCGGCCTGCCGGACGCCCTCTGGCAAACCGTCGATCTCGTCACCCCCAACGAAACCGAAACCCACCGCCTCACCGGCATCCTCCCCGAAACCCCGCAGGACGCCGCCCGCGCCGCCGCCATCATCCAGTCACGCGGCACCGGAATCGCCATCATCAAAATGGGCGCAAAAGGCGTCTACTGGAACGACGGCATGCAGGACGGCTTCCTCCCCCCCTACACAGTCACCCCCATCGACACCGTCGCCGCAGGAGACAGCTTCAACGCAGGCCTCGCCGTCGCCCTGTCGGAAAACAAACCCCTGCCGGACGCCGTCCGCTTCGCCGCCGCCTGCGGCGCCCTCGCCACCACGAAACACGGCGCCGCCAGCGCCGCCCCCACCCGTATCGAAGTCGAAACGCTCATGCAAACCACCCCCTGAAACACCATTCAGGGCATGACCCGCCGATAGGAGCGCCCCTGCCTCCCGAGCCACTCCAGACCCACCCCCACACGCCCCAGCAGAAAACGCGGCGCCATGAACAGCCAGTGAAACCGCCGCAACACCTCGCAAGATCCCAGCGACATCGCCAGGGCAAAAACCGCAATCCCAAGCGGCAGCACCCAGCGTGGCACTCCCTCGGCAAACAACGAAATCCCGCCAGCCTGATGAATAAGCCGCTCCCCAATGTGAATCCAGAAATCATGCATCAGCAAAATCGGCAGCGCCCCACGCCCCAACCGGCCGAACAGCCCGAACGCCCCCCGCAACGCAACCACACGCCAGAACGACACCAGAGACAAAAACGCCAGCGTCCCCAGGAACACATGAACCACCGGGAAATACGCAACCCCCAAACGCGCCGCCAGCAACAGTAACGACACATACCCACCCAACGACACCGCCAGCACACCCAAAGGCCGACAGGACAGCACACGCATCAACTCCGGCCGATACAAAAGCCCCAGGTAGAAAAACGGAATATTGCAGCCTATATTCTTCACGATCTCCTGATGGAACGGCGGCAACATCGGCAGAACACTGATCGAAAGCACCAGAACCGTCTGCGCGGCCCGGCTCAACCGTGCGAACAGGGCCGACAGAAACAGCATGACCGCCAGGCCATAAGGAAACCACAGCGGCCCACGCGGAAAACAGATCGCCTTCACGGACGCCCATACATCCGGGGAAACCGAAACATTCGCCTTGGCCACATACGCGGAAAGCAGCACGCTGATCAGCGTCCACAAAAGATAGATATAGAAGTAGTTAACCGCCGCTTTCAAAAGCTGAACGCGTTTGCAAGCAATCCTCGAAAGCGACAGCCCGGCGCATAATAGGAATACCGGGACCGCCGCATACTGGAAAATGCCCACCCCCCAGGCAAACGGCATATCCCTCAGCAACCAGCCGCTAATATCGACATTCGCATGATGAATCACCACCAGAGATATGGCGACACCACGCGCGGAAGCCATCACTGCCGTCGGTTTCATCAAACCACCGCCAATATTCAAATGCGCATCGCACTACAGACACGGCCAGAGATAAAAAGAACGCGTCAAAAATACCGATTCAGTCACAAAGCAGTATTTTCACAGTCCAATTACAGATTATCTTGTCCGACAGAGCAGTGAAATGTCATATCCATTCAGATACGGCCGCACGCCCTACTGTCCAGTGCACGAAGCCCGTCATATCAACAAGTTTTTACAGAATAAACAGAAATCTCTTCCAGAAATCGTTAAAATAACGTCTTATTCTTAGTCTTTTTACATTTGCAATGAAAGGAATTTTCTTTGTGTGAGATTCCTCTCCACAAATAAGGCGACATACGGAAATATATCTACGAAGTAAAAAATAGTATCATGACTTCATGCCGTATTTTATCGACTCAACAAGTCATCAAACGTCAAAACAGACAGAATCACTGTCACCGCCACAGATCAACGCAGAGTATCGGCACCCCCGCTCTTTCCGGCAGCCGTAACATCCTGACGATTACCGGTTTCAGGGCCGCAGCATCGCTCTGAGAACCAGACGCCTCCTCGTGAAAACTCTCGCCATCGTTCCGCTACAAACAAGCATGTTCACATACCGAAATATCCGAACACCACCCGTCAGCAGCCCCCTCAGCGGGCAGCCGTCCCAATCTCCAAAGCCCGCCGCGCCATCGTCAGCGCCCCCTCCCGGCTGCCCGCCCCACAGATGAACCGCGCCGGATGCGCAAACACCGCATCCGCAACACCCGACGCCGCCGCCAGTGCCTGCCCGTCCAGCCCGCGCCAGGCCTCCGGCAAAGGAACCCGCTGCCCGAACTCCCCCCGCGCCGGCGGCACCGCCTTCACATTCCACTGTCCCGATGGCCCAGCCGGAGACACCACATAAACCACCGGCAACCCACGCTCGAAAATCACCTTCTCCGTCGGCATCCCCGTCTCCATGACGAGAATCCGCTTGTCCTCCGCCCCCTCGAAAGCCGCCACGACCCGATCCACCGCCTTCAGGCTCGCCCGCACCCGGTCCACCGAATTCACCAGATGAGACGCCACCGCCAAAGCCGCATTCGCAAACCCGATGCTCTCCCGCCGCCCGGCCTCCTCCGCGCCATAAAGCTCCGCCGTATCCCAGGGCGGGCTACACGCCGAAACGATATCGGCCAGCGAAAGCTTGCCCATCTTCGCCACACCATTGTCATCCTGATCGATCGGCAACACCAGAGACTTGTCCAGCGCCTGCCAGATCGCCCCCAGCGTCGCCTCCTCCACGGGCACCTGCAACAGGCTGCGGATCGCCGCCACCCCATAATCCTTCCACAACAGCCCCGCCGCACTGTAGGGCGTTCCATCCTCCCGCAACGGCTTGTCTTTCATGTGATGGTCATACCGCCCCTCCGCAGGCGCATAAGCCCCCCCCACATCGAACACGATATCCGCCGCCCGGATCCGCTCCGGAACCCGCGTCCGCTCAAACCGGAGCCGATCCGCAACACCCTCCCCCAGAACACGCCCCCGCAAATCCCCCGAAGGCGCCAGCGCATAATGCAGGATCACATAGCCCAGCGTCTCATCGACATGAAAATTCCCCGAATGCGTCAACGCCACCACAGGCGCATCCCCACGCTCAAGACCAATCGGAGTGTGTTCAGACATAAAAAAGACCGCCACCAAAAAGAGTGAATTCCAACATTACCCCCCTCATGCCCCACCCACACGCATCAGACAACAACCTCCCCAACAGCAAAAAACCCCGGAAGTCACCTCCCGGGGTTCTCACACTCATTCAGGCCACCGTATGTCAGGCAACAACAGCCTCCGCCGACATCACAGCGAACGGTCCCGCTTCAAGCACCTGCACGCTCATCACACGAGCCTCCCCGGCAATACCAGGCCCGACAGGCAACACCGCCGCGCCATTGGTCCAACGGCACGCCGAGGCCTCCACAACATCCCAGCCCGGCAGATCCACCGCGCCCAGATGCGCATCCAGCTCCCGGCGCCCTCCGGCCCCGAACAGGCTGATAGACCCCACCAGAACACCCAGCTCGCGCCGATCATCCACAAACGGCCCCATCACATCCGCAGGGCGCGCCGTCCGGGACGCCAGAACAACCGTCTCCACACCCTCCGGCAACCGGAAAACATGCCGCCCGCCGCTCACGCGATGCGCCCGCACCACACCACCGGTCTCCGTCACCAGATGCAGGTCCGCATCTTCGGTCAACGCAGGCAAACCAGGTTTCTCAACACCCGCACGCGCCGCAATCGCCCGCCATACCGGCTCCACGAACCCGCGAGACACATCCAGCGGCAACCCGTCGGATCCACCCGCCACACGCCCCTCGTCCGCAAACAAGCGCGTCACACCGAAATTCGCAAACTGCGCACGGTTGCCCGTATCCAGATAACTCTCCGTCAGCGCTCCCTCCGCCCAGATCGCTTCATGCGTTGCCAGTTCCACATGATAATAGGTGTAGCTGCCGATCGTCCGGTCCAGCAGAACCGATACCCCGTTCACCAGCATCCGTGCCGGCACCAGCCGCCCCTCGAACACAAGGCAATGCTCCTGCGTCACCAGCAGATCGCGAGACGGCACACCCTCCGAAAGCGCCCCGGCCTTCACACGCACCAACCAGTTTTCTTCCGGCACACGCTGCTCCGATACCACGATCGAACGCCAGCCCAGCCACGTCACCGGCATCGCACCCTTCGGCGTCTTCACCAGCACGCCCTCAGCCAGATCCTCTACCGCAACAGCACCCTCAGGCGTCGCAATCAGCGTCCCCTCCGCAAAGCACGTCGTATAAACCGTCCCACCATTGCCATCACTGACCAACTGATACCCGACGCTGCTGGCACCCGGAACATTCAACGCATAGTTCGTTCCATTCGCCGTCCGCACCGTAATCCCGGACGCCGTCCGATCGATGCCCGTGATCGAGGACTGCGGAACAGACGCCAGATCGATCCGGTCATTCGTCGTAAAGCCCGAAATCACGTTCGTCGGCATCTGCGTCCCGCTGATCGTCAACTGCGATCCATCGCCAGCCAGACTGATGGTCCCGGATCCCGCAGGGCCGTTCAATACCGCCGTCCCACCAGACGATACCGTCAGCAAACTCGCAATCGTCCCACCGGACGCAACGGCAACACGCCCTCCCGAAAGAACGGTTGTACTGGCAATCGACGCCCCACTCTGAACATCCACGGTCGCAGTCGCCGAAACCGTCGTGTTGGGCAGAGACGCACCACTCGAAAGAACAACATGAACGTTGTTGTTGAACGCCCAGGTCTGATTCCCCTGATACCCGCTCTCCAGATGCAGCGTGCCTCCATTGCTGGTGAACGTCGTTCCGGATGTCGCCCCGACATTGTTCAGATACAGATCACCACCATCGAGAACGACACCGGACGTGGTCCCACCATCGACCACCATCACACCGCCGGACAGCACATTCCCGCCATTTACCCGGGCGCCGGAGTGAACCACATAAGTCCCCCCCGAAGACACCCAATAGGCAGAGGAAGCATTACTGAACGTATTGCCGCTCTCCAGCGTGATCGTCCCGCCGCTGGAGCCAAAGAAAACGCTCGCGCCCCCACTGGTCTTGATGATGTCAACCGCACCACCATTGACGCTCATATTCTGGGGCGAACCACCATTGACCGACACAGACCCGCCAGACAACACGGAGGTGTTCGAAGCCGTTCCCCCCAGAATCTGCAGTGTTCCCCCATTGCCGACATCAAGCGCACTGGCCAGACTCCCGTTAGTCAGAGATGCGCTGGCTCCGCTGACAACCGACTGACCATACACCCCACCACCCGATGTCAGCGTTTCAACCGTCGATGGCCCCGACAAAATCCCGCCCGAAACAGTTCCCCCACCACTGATAACACCGCCCAGCAAAGCGCTGCTACCCGCATTGATCACACCACCATTATAAAGATAGGCACTGTTAAGTGTGGCGCCGTTGGCAACGTTGACGACACCGCCTCCGGCAACATAAGGATCGGTGACAACAGCCCCGGAACTGACATTGCGCGTCCCCTGAATCAGGCCCTGAAAGGCCGATCCGCCAGCCAGAATCTGGTCCGTGCCGCTACTGCCGACAACACCGTTCCTAACGATCGCACCGGACGAAACCACACGGGACGTATAATTGTACTGATCCTGCGTTATCGCGCCAGCACTCAGCGTCTCAACCGTACCACTGCCAAGCAGTTGCGTTCCGGAAATCGTCCCACCGCTAACATTGATCGCACCGCTCAACGTCGTAGTGTTGGTGCCACTTACCAACCCACCGGCAACTCTGGTATTGCTGAGAACCGCTCCTCCTGCGGCAGTAGCCGTCCCCCCATTAATGAAACTGTTGATCGCCGTGCCACCAGAGGAAACACTCAGAGTGGCACCGCCAAACAATCCCCCATACTCAATGCCGCCAGCCAATACCTGATCGACGGCACCATTCTGTATATAAGTATTGTCGCCGGAAATGACACCGCCAGAAGAAACAATCCGGGTGCCGCCATAGTTATTCTGCGCACTGGCAACGCCACCAGACAGAATATACTCGGTGCTGCCGCTGCTGATAGTGCCGTTCGCCGTCTGTCCGGAAGTAACGCTTGTCGTCGCCATGGGTTATCGTCCTCACGATGCCTTCATGCCCCACACATCATCAGGCATGAAATGTGAAAATTCTTTCAGCCTCCCTCTCCCAAACAGCGGAAGAAATCGACCAGCCAACCCATAATCGTTAATATAGAGTCAAAAAATCAACTAATTTTTGCTCAATTCGTTATAATTTTCATCAAATCGTCAATAACATTTCAGAAACAAATCATTCTCAGCCAATAGGACGGTCTCGAAGCGGCACATCATCCTCCCGCCCTCACGCTGTCGCCCGATACACCTCCAATGCCCTGTCTTTCGCCCCCTTCAGATCCACAACAGGCGCCGGATACCCCTTCACACCCGCCCCCTCCCACGGCGTATGAACCTCCCGGTCCGAGAGCCCCTTCAGCTCCGGCACCCAACGCCGAACATAATCCCCATGCGGATCGAATTTCCCCGCCTGCAATACCGGATTGAACACCCGAAAATACGGCGTCGCCTCGATGCCGGACCCCGCCACCCACTGCCAGTTTACAGGGTTGTTCGCCGGGTCCGCATCCACCAGCGTATCCCAGAACCATCGCTCCCCCGCCCGCCAGTCGATCAGCAGATGCTTCACCAGAAAAGACGCCGCAATCATCCGGACCCGATTGTGCATCCACCCCGTCTCCCATAACTGCCGCATCCCCGCATCCACGATCGGAACCCCCGTCCGCCCCCGCTGCCACGCCCGCAGATCCTGCCTGCTCCGCCGCCACCTGAACCGGTCGAACCGCTCCTTGCAATTCCGCGTCGCCAGCTCCGGCTTGTCGTTCAGCGTATCATACGCAAAATCCCGCCACCCCAGTTCGGACAAAAACCCGTCCGCCATGCTCCCCTTGTCCCGCACCGCCCACCAGACCTGCCGAGGCGAAACCTCCCCGAACCGCAGATACGCCGAAAGCCGGGACGTCCCCTCCCCGGACGGATCGTTCCGCGTCGCATCATAACCCTTCAACCCATGCCGCACGAAATCGTCCAGATGCTCAGCCCCCGCCTCCTCCCCCGGCGCCCAGCACCCCCGCAACCCGCCCGCCCAGTCCGGATGCCGCGGCAACAACGCCCCCTCATCCATCACCTTCACCCCTTTCGGAACCGCAGCCCCCTGCCACCTCCCCGGCGCCGGCAACGGCTCCGGCGGATCCCCCAGCTTCCGCGCCGCCTTCCAGTAGGAGCCATAAACCTGAAACCGCCCCCCCGCCTGCGTCGTCACCCCGCCCGGCCGACGCAGCAGCATCGCAAACCCCCGATGCACCTCGATCTCCTTCTTCTTCAACGCCTCCTCGATCCGCCCATCCTGCGCCGCCTCCCCCGCTTCCGCCCGATCATTCCAATACACCCCCCGCGCCTTCATCCGCCCCGCCAGATCCGGAATCGCCACCCCCGCATCCCCCTCGACACATACCAGAACCCCACCCCGCGCCTCGATATCAGACCGTAAAGCCGCCAGGGCTCCATGCAACCACCAGCGCGACGCCCCACCCAAAGCCCGCGTCACGCCCTCATCATGAACATAAACACACGTAATCCGATCGCCGGACGAAACCGCCTCATGCAACGCCGGATGATCCGACAGCCGCAAATCATTGCGAAACCACACAAGAGACGTCGCCATACGCTTCCCCAACTCCAGCACCGGAAAAACACACAAGCGCCCCACATACCCTTCCGTTGCCACCACCAACCGAAACGAACTTTTCCTCCCCCCAGCCGTTATAGCCTCACCTCCAAAGGCGCTATCGCTCCACCGGAGGACAAAACACATCGCTCTCTCCCCAAAGGGAGCCATGCAAAGAGGACCATGACCGTGAACACCACCATGCGTAAATCCGTCGTCCGTGTCGCCGCCGCCGTGGCCCTAATGGGAAGCTGCGCCCTCAGCCTCTCCGCCTGCAACGCCACGCGCGGCTTCGGTCAGGACGTCAGCTCCGTCGGCCACGACATGTCCCACGGCGCCAACAACGCCCAGAACAGCATCCAGAAAAACACCGGCGCCGCCCCGAACTGACGCCACCTTCCAGGCCATAACAAAAGCCGCCCCTCGCAAGAGGAGCGGCTTTTTTCATATCCACCCGACACACCCCCCAAAAACACACCCCCTTGCCAAACCCCATCATTCGTTCCCATATATCTACTGAAAACAAAGACAGACGTTCTCAGGGCGGGGCGAAATTCCCCACCGGCGGTACAGCCCGCGAGCGCCTCCCAGCCGGGAGGGTCAGCAGATCCGGTGTAATTCCGGGGCCGACGGTATAGTCCGGATGAGAGAGAACGCAGCCACGTCGATCCCCCTCCTTATACGAGAAGGGACGCATCGTTCTGGCTGCCCAACGCCCTGAGTCCATCCGTCGCAACCGGAGCAACGGTCGGTCAAGGGTATGGATACGCTCAACAGCACCACAGGTACGGACGCCATCGGCACCGGCTTCACCGCTGCCCTGAACGCCGCGCGCCAGACCCTCGGCGCCACAACCCCGAATCCCTCCGTCGGCTGCACCCTGCTGGATCGTGCTGGAAACATCCTCACGACCGCCGCACACCAACGCGCCGGAACCCCGCACGCCGAACCCCTCGCCCTGCAAAAAGCCCGGGATCTCGGCCTGTACGGCCAGATCGACACCGCCCTCGTCACGCTCGAACCCTGCAACCATACCGGCCGCACCCCCCCCTGCACCGAAGCCCTGCTCGCCAGCCCCGCCCGCACCATCTGGGTCGGCCACGCCGATCCCAACCCCGTCGCCAGCGGCGGCATCGCCCGCCTCCGCACCGCAGGCCGCACCGTCCACCTCCTCTCCGAACACCCCCAACATCACGCCCTCGCGCAGGACTGCGCCGCCCTCATCGCCCCCTTCGCCAGACGCGTCAGCCAGGGCAGCCCATGGATCACCATCAAACAGGCCCTCACCGCAGAAGGCTCCATGATCCCCCCCAAGGGCCAGAACACCTTCACCTCCCAAACCTCACTCACCCGCGCCCACGAACTCCGCCGCGCCACGGACGCCATCATCACCACCCCCAGCACCATCCAGGCCGACACCCCCGCCTTCACCATCCGCCACGTCCCGGATCACCCCAACCGCACACCACGCCTCCTCGTGATCTGCTCCCGCACCCCCTTCGCACCCCCCAAAACCCTCACGCAGAACTTCCACATCCTTCACTGCCACACCCTCGCACACCTCCCCACCCTGCTGGCCGAACACAACGCCAACTGGGCGATGGTGGAAGCCGGCCCCACCTTCCTCAACGCCCTCAAAACCCGGAACCTCTGGGACGATTGGCTCACAATCCAGCAAACCCCCAACGCACCAGACACACTCACCATAAAAACCCGCACCCCCTTTCCCTCCCCCACCACCTTTCTGTTTAAACGGTAAATCCCCCCATGTTCTCAGGCATCATCGAAACCCTCGGCACCGTCACCTCCACCGAACAGCGCGACCAGGCCCTCGGCCTGCGCATCGCCACCACCTTCCCGGATCTCACACTGGGCGAAAGCGTCGCCGTCAACGGCGTCTGCCTCACCGTCGCGGAATTCGACACCACCGGCTCCGCATGGTTCTACGTCAGTTCCGAAACGCTGGACCGAACCGCCCTCGGCCGCATCCGCCAGAACCACCGCGTCAACCTCGAACGCGCCTCAACCCCCGCCACCAAACTCTCCGGCCACATCGTTCAAGGCCACGTGGACGCCATCGCCCACCTCGCCCGCATCGAACCCGTCGGCGAATCCCACCGCATCACCTTCCGCGTCCCCAACACCCTGCGCGGATACATGGTCGAAAAAGGCTCCGTCGCCCTCGACGGCATCAGCCTCACCCTCAACGCCGTCAGCGAACCCACACCGGACGGCTTCGAGATCGACCTCATGATCATCCCCCACACCTGGGAACACACCACCCTCGGCACCCTCAAACCCAACGATCCCGTCAACATCGAAGTCGATGTCATCGCCAAATACGTCGAAAGCCTGATCCGCTACAAAGGCCTCCAGCCATGACCGATCTCCCCCCCACCCTCGCCGCCGCCATCACCGCCATGCGCGAAGGCCGCATGGTCGTCATGGTGGACGACGAAGACCGCGAAAACGAAGGCGACGTCGTCATGGCCGCCCAATTCGCAACCCCCGAAGCCGTCAACTTCATGGTCACGCACGCCCGCGGCCTCATCTGCCTTCCCCTGGAAGCAGACCGGATCGACCATCTGCAACTGCCCATGATGACGGCCAACAACCGCTCCCCCCACCAAACCCCCTTCACCATCTCCATCGAAGCCACAACCGGCGTCACCACAGGCATCTCCGCCGCAGACCGCGCCCGCACGATCCTCGCCGCCGTCGCCCACGACGCGCAACCGGCAGACCTCGTCTCCCCCGGCCACATCTTCCCCCTCCGCGCCAATCCCGGCGGGGTCGTCACCCGCAACGGGCACACCGAAGCCGTGATCGACCTCGCACGCCTCGCAGGCCTCACCCCCGCCGGCGTCATCTGCGAAGTCATGAGCGAAAACGGCGAGATGGCACGCCTCCCCGAACTCAAAACCTTCGCCCAGCGCCACAACCTCCCCGTCCTCACCATCGCCGAACTCGTCGCATGGTGCCGCGAACACGGCCGAAACGCCGTCGGCCCCCTCTCCCCCCGAAAACCCGAACCCGCCATCACCTTCATCGCTGAAGCCGCCCTCCCCAGCATCTACGGCGGCGAAGACCTCCGCATCCATGCCTTCCGCGCCCCGGACGGCACGGAACACATCGCCCTCGTCAAAGGAAACCCCAGCACCACAACCCCCATCGTCCGCCTCCACTCCGAATGCGTCACCGGAGACGCCCTCGGCTCCATGCGATGCGACTGCGGCGTGCAACTCCGCGAAGCCCTCGCCCGCATCGGCGCGGCAGACTCCGGAATCCTGCTCTACCTGCGCGGCCACGAAGGGCGCGGCATCGGCCTCGGCAACAAGATCCGCGCCTACACTCTCCAGGAACAGGGCATGGATACGCTGGACGCCAACCGCGCCCTCGGCCTCCCGGACGACGCCCGCTCCTACGACGCCGCCTCCGCCATCCTCCACCACCTCGGCGTCACACGCCTCGTCCTCCTCACCAACAACCCGGACAAGGCCAGCGCCCTCGAAGCGGACGGCCTTGAAATCATTCGCCGCGAAGCCCTGGAAACCGAAGCCAACCCCTTCAACCGGGACTACCTGCACACCAAACGCACCCGCATGGGCCACAGCCTGAGCGAAGCGCTGCACGATCTGGCCGACAGCGCCCGATCCGCATTCTCCCTCTCCAGCCATCACTGAAAGTTAAAGACCATGAGCAAAGAAATCCCCACCGCCCCCGATCTCGCCCTCACCCCGCCCCCCAAACTCGCCATCCTCACCAGCCGCTTCAACACCAAAGTCACCCACGGCCTGCGCGACGGCGCCATCGAATGGCTCGCCGAACGCAACATCCACGAACCGGACCTGTTCGATGCCCCCGGCGCCTTCGAACTCCCCCTCATGGCCCAGACCCTCGCCAAAACCGGCCGCTACGAAGGCATCCTCTGCCTCGGCTGCGTCATCAAGGGCGACACCGCCCACTTCGAATTCATCAGCCTCGGCGCCACCATCGGCCTGATGCAGGTCCAGCTCACCACCGAAACCCCCATCGCCTTCGGAATCCTCACCACCTACACGGACGAACAAGCCCAGATCCGCTCCGCCGAAAACGACCACAACAAAGGCCGCGAAGCCGCCGCCGCCTGCACAGAAAGCATCGCCTTCCTCCGACAGATCAGAGCGTAAAAGCCAGACTCCAAATCAACGGAAATATCTTCAGAGATTTCAGAAAAAAGGGCGGTTCCGAAGAACCGCCCTTTCTATATTTTCAGTCAGAATACAATCAGAACCCACCAACAACACCAAATTGGAAGGATCGCATGATCACACCCTGCTGGCTCCAGGACGAGTTGTAGAGATAGCCACCATAAGTCCCATAGTCATACGGTGCCCGGAAACCGAGCAGGTTATAAACGTTGGCATAGACAGACCAACGCTTGGTCAAATTGTAGTTTACAGTCAGATCGACATCCCAGAAGCCCTTCGTGTGACAGCGATAGGGAACAAAATTGTTACCGGAGAGCACATTGGCACATCCAGACGTTGAACTGCCCTGAACAGCATCGTCCGCAACATTGCGATAGCCGCTTGTGTAGTAGACTGTTGGCGTGACGGACAGCTTCTTGTAAATGAATGTATTGGACCAATTAGCGCGCCATTTCGGCGTTCCCGAACCCGATACGGCTTCATATGGCCCGAGCGTCCCTGCATACCGATTGACCGTGCCATCCGGCAGCACGAGATTGAACCGATGAACGAAGGTCGCATTTCCGTTACTGATCCAGCGAACATCATGCAACACACCCGGCAAGGTCGTATTAGCCTGAAATGACAAATCAGCGCCATCGGTATAAATCTTGTTGGCATTGATATACCCGACATTGACAATACCCGGTGCAGGCGCGCCATTCGGATTCTGCGTATCAACAGGGTTTGGTGTAATCGTAACCGTACTTGGGACTGCACGAGCCGCTGCCGCTGCCCCACCCGTCGCATATGCATCAGCCCAATTGTTCGCCCAGTCCTGATAACCGGTCGAGTCCGAAGTGATGTAATGGTTTTTGCGAATATAATAATAATCTGCCGAGATCGTCAGCCACCGTGTAGGCGTGAAAACCGGCCCCACATTAAAATTGGTCGAAATTTCTGGCTTTAAGTTTGGATTTCCAACCGTATTGATACCAACATAATAATTTTGTGCATATTGATCATTCGCACCATTGATCTGATGCTGGGCAAGCCACGCAGGACTCGAGACTTGGAAAGGTGTGTAACCAACATTGCTACCCCCGGTTTCCGCAAAGCTGGGCACACGGAAGCCCTTCGAGAAGGTACCACGCAGCGTCAATTCCTGCAACGGCTTGAACTGCACACCGACCTTCGGTGAAAAATGCGAAAAACCTTCAGAGTAATGATCGTAACGACCGGATACGTTTGCGTTCAGCATCTTGACGATCGGCGCATTCAGCTCGAAAAATCCAGACTCAACCCAGCGATGACCAGACGCATTAACCGGATTGATACTGTAGTACTGATTGGCTGGATTGTTGAGATCTGCAGGGTTCGCGCTTGGATCATTCAGATACTCATAGCGAATGTTACCACCAACCGCGAGACGAACCATTCCACCAGGCAGCTTGAACAGACCCTTGTTAATGGATGCTTCTCCAGAATATTCTTTCGTCAGCGCATGAATCGTATTTACAGGCGCAATATAATCGAGAACGGATTGCGGCGTCGCCGAAGGATTCGCGAAGTTGTAGGATCCTGTCGTGATCGCCTGCTGGAGATGGCTGATATACGGATAACCCGTGTTGGTCTGGTCCAGCGTCGAGTTCATGCCAACAAAATTAATATCATAATTCCAGTCACCACCCCAGTGCGAATTGAGGTAACCGGAATAACGGGCCGACCCACGAAAATTCTGGCTATATTCGCTTGTCTGGCGGACAAGATTCGGCATGTCACCATAAACGGTCGATTGCAGCCCCTGCGATGCATACGGATTGCTGGGGTTCAATTGTCCGTTGGCAAGATAGACAGGCTCATAGGATTGTATGGTGGACGCTCCAAGGCTTTGCGTATAGGCCCGCGCTGGAGACGGACCATCAGCGTTGAGCTGTGTCAACGTCTGCGAGTAGTTGAACATCGTGACCAGTTCGGACTGATCACTTACGTTCACCGTGCCATGAATCGTCGCATTGATACGCCGTAAGGACGGGGCAACCTGAGCGTATTGTTGGCTATTCTGGGTACAGGCCTGAGTCTGGCCGCCATCATTCGGATAAACACTCCCGGTCACGAGACTTCCCACCGAACCACAACCGGCCTGCTGGTTGATTAATCGGGCAGCACCAGTAGGTACGCCGTTAACGACCGCGCGAGAACTCAAGACCGGCGTCTGATTGAAATTGTTGATCGTACCATTGCTCAGGACGTTCTTATTACCGTTCGTACCGCCCAGCCCTGTCAGATCACCATTGTTGTAGGGCGCTTGTAGCTGGCGATACCAAAGCGGGTCGTCCTGTTGATATTCCGAATTTATATAAACGTTATAACCATCGTGGTTCAGATCACCAAAGCCGTAGGTAGCGTAGAGTTTCTGATGGCCTGCATCGCCACGCTGGCTCAAACCACCCTCGGCGTTTCCCTCGAAACCCTTGATCTCTTTACGTGTGGTGTAGTTGATCACACCCGCAACAGCATCAGCACCATAGGTTGCCGAGCCGCCATCCTGCAAAACATCCACCGACTGCATGATCGAGGATGGCATCCAGTTCGTATCGACGTAGTTACGCTCGCCATCATCCGCCAATGGGTAATAGGACAAACGCTGGCCATCCATCAAGACAAGCGTCGAATCGGTACTAAGACCACGCAGGGAGGGTGCCGACGAGCCCGCGGCAAAACCACCACCGGCAGACCAAGCATTGGTCAGGTTGCCCGCACCATTGGATGCGAGGGACTGCAAGGCATCAGTGACATTGTGCATACCGCGCTGGCGCAACTCGCTCGCCGTCATATGCACGATTGGCGAAGCACTCGTGATATTCGGATCCCTGAAAAGGGTCCCGGTCACGGTAATGCTCTCGTGCTGCGGCACGGGCTCAGAAACAGGAGAAGTAAGCACATGCTGATTCTGGGCTGAAATCTGGCTTGCAGGCCGAGAATTTTTTACCGCTGGCCCGGAAACAGTTCCTGAAGTCGGTTTTGCAGCATTCTGTCTTGTTGAATGGCTGCGTGGATAGCGCGCTTTTCCATGCGTGTGTACAGGACTGGATGCTGAAGAGGCAGAAGGCGTCTGCGCAAAAGCAGTCACATGGCCGGCAGTGAGCCAGCCTGCAGCCAAACTAGTCGTCAGCAGAAATTTTTTACGAAACCGCAATGAACGCTCCATCAGGCTTTCCTTGATATCAACACAGTAGAGATTTAATTACGCAAAGACGTGCGAGAGGGCCAAGACAATCAAACTCCACCTTCTCCACGAGATTTTTTAGAATGTTTCCAAAACACACTGGCGAGATTACAAAGCCGGAACTTTATAATTTTACCGAAACGATGTCTACGGGAGGTGACCCATAGGCCATCTGTGCCGCAAGATAAGGTCTGTTTCAGGTTTTGCAGATTGGAACACTCTTTTTATCGATGTATCGGTCTCAGGAGAAAGTTAAGCTCTTTCATCATTGGCACCAGTGGTCGCACACCAGGATTAACATTGGCAATACGCATTATTACGGTCATGTTAGGACCATGATTGTACGTTGCAGAATCGTCACACTTTGGCACCTACCCATGTTTCGGTCAATTTCTCAACCACGAATAAGACATCATTTTATTAAGTAATATGATGTTTTTATTTATATAAATCATATTTATTAGTCAGATTTGGAATATTCGATATTGCCAGTTATACATTCTAGAGGGTGTTATGCCAACTCCTGTTTGCTAGAGCGTTTTCCTCTCAATCTGGTTCATATCCAGCGGCGATGAAGAAGTTGGCACATTCTGCGGGTGCGACCTGATCGATTAGGATGCCGATCCTGTCCCATAAGGCGTCGCGGGTGCGTTCGGCGGCGCGGCGGAAATGCGCCTTAAGCTTGGAGAAGGCCATTTCGATTGGATTGAAGTCCGGGCTGTAGGGCGGCAGGAACTGCAGGCAGGCGCCCGCCGCCTCGATCACGGCCTGGATGCCGGGATCTTTGTGCGAGCCGAGATTGTCCATGATGACGATGTCGCCAGGATGCAGATCGGGCACGAGCACGCGCTCGACATAGGTCTGGAAGCTGCGGCCGTTGATCGGACCATCCAGCACCATGGGCGCCACGATG
>Ga0157365_10000376_pt1 | contig 19448 bp, 21 predicted proteins | sample AttsexASBM3_FD_111478 | JGI IMG/M metagenome (GOLD analysis project Ga0157365, IMG submission 111478) | Fungus gardens microbial communities from leaf cutter ant in Ribeirão Preto, State of São Paulo, Brazil - Atta sexdens ASBM3 | ecosystem: Host-associated > Fungi > Mycelium > Unclassified ... | reverse complement strand
GCCCAGAGCGCGGTCTTCGTCACCGGTCACTATAAACCCGACAGCGAACCGTTCGACTGGGCGCTGCTCGCGAAAAGCCGTCAGACGCTCGCTATCTATATGGGCACCATGAAAGCGGCGGAGATAAGCCAGCAGCTGATCGCCCACGGGCGCGACGCCGCAACGCCGGTGGCCGTGATAAGCCGCGGCACGCGCGACGACCAGCGCGTGCTGACCGGCACGCTTGATGCGCTGAGCGTTCTTGCGAAAGACGCGCCGATGCCCGCCCTGCTGGTGGTCGGCGAAGTGGTGCAGCTCCATCAGCAGCTCGCCTGGTTTCAACATTCAACCGACGCGGAAGCCATTCGTTCTTCCGTGGTGAATCTGGCTTAAGGAAAGGTTATGGATCAAAAACGACTCACTCACCTGCGGCAACTGGAGGCGGAAAGCATCCATATCATTCGTGAAGTGGCTGCGGAATTCGCTAATCCGGTAATGATGTACTCCATCGGCAAAGATTCCAGCGTGATGCTGCACCTGGCGCGCAAGGCGTTTTACCCCGGCACGCTGCCGTTCCCGCTGCTGCATGTGGATACCGGCTGGAAGTTTCGCGAAATGTACGAATTCCGCGACCGTACCGCGAAAGCCTACGGTTGCGAGCTGCTGGTGCATAAAAACCCGGAAGGCGTGGCGATGGGCATTAACCCGTTCGTGCACGGCAGCGCCAAACACACCGACATCATGAAAACCGAAGGGCTGAAGCAGGCGCTCAATAAATACGGTTTTGACGCGGCCTTCGGCGGCGCGCGCCGCGATGAGGAGAAATCCCGCGCTAAAGAGCGTATCTACTCCTTCCGCGACCGCTTCCACCGCTGGGACCCGAAAAACCAGCGCCCGGAGCTGTGGCATAACTACAACGGCCAGATCAACAAGGGCGAAAGCATCCGCGTCTTCCCGCTCTCCAACTGGACCGAGCTGGATATCTGGCAGTACATCTATCTGGAAAATATCGAGATCGTTCCGCTGTATCTCGCCGCCGAGCGCCCGGTGCTGGAGCGCGACGGCATGCTGATGATGATCGATGACGATCGCATCGATTTGCAGCCGGGCGAAGAGATCAAACCGCGCATGGTGCGCTTCAGAACGCTGGGCTGCTGGCCGCTGACCGGCGCGGTGGAATCCAGCGCGCAGACGCTGCCGGAAATCATCGAAGAGATGCTGGTTTCCACCACCAGCGAGCGCCAGGGGCGCGTTATCGACCGCGACCAGGCAGGCTCAATGGAGCTTAAAAAACGTCAGGGTTATTTCTAAGGAGCCGCCATGAACACCACTATCGCACAACAGATCGCCAAAGAAGGCGGCGTGGAAGCATACCTGCACGCCCAGCAGCATAAAAGCCTGCTGCGCTTTCTGACCTGCGGCAGCGTGGATGACGGGAAAAGCACCCTGATTGGCCGCCTGCTGCACGACACCCGCCAGATTTATGAAGATCAGCTCTCGTCGTTGCACAATGACAGCAAGCGTCACGGCACCCAGGGCGAGAAGCTCGACCTGGCGCTGCTGGTCGATGGCCTCCAGGCCGAGCGCGAGCAGGGCATCACGATTGACGTGGCGTACCGCTATTTCTCCACCGAAAAACGCAAATTTATCATCGCCGACACCCCAGGGCATGAGCAGTACACCCGCAATATGGCGACCGGCGCGTCGACCTGCGATCTGGCCATTCTGCTGATGGACGCCCGTAAAGGCGTGCTCGACCAGACCCGCCGCCACAGCTTTATCTCCACGCTGCTGGGTATCAAGCATCTGGTCGTGGCGGTCAATAAAATGGACCTGGTGGACTTCAGCGAAGAGACGTTCGAACGCATTCGACAGGATTACCTGAGTTTTGCCGAACAGCTGCCGGGCTCGCTCGATATCCGCTTTGTGCCGCTCTCGGCGCTGGAAGGCGACAATGTGGCGGTGCAGAGCCTGAATATGGCCTGGTACACCGGGCCGACACTGCTGGAAGTGCTGGAGACGATAGACATTCAGCGCGTGGTGGACGAACAGCCGCTGCGCTTCCCGGTGCAGTACGTCAACCGCCCGAATCTCGATTTTCGCGGTTATGCGGGCACCGTCGCGGGCGGCGTAGTGAAAGTCGGCCAGCGCGTTAAAGTGCTGCCGTCCGGCGTAGAGTCGAGCGTGGCGCGTATCGTGACCTTTGACGGCGACTTGCAGGAAGCGGGCGCGGGCGAAGCCGTCACGCTGGTGCTGAAAGATGAAATCGACATCAGCCGCGGCGACCTGCTGGTAGACGCGTCGCAAAACGTCGCCGCGGTGCAGAGCGCGGCGGTGGATGTGGTCTGGATGGCCGAGCAGCCGCTGGTGCCGGGGCAGAGCTACGACATCAAAATCGCCGGTAAGAAAACCCGCGCGCGCGTGGATAACATTCAGTATCAGGTCGATATCAACAACCTGACCCAGCGCGTGGTGGAAACCCTGCCGCTGAACGGCATCGGCCTTGTGGATCTCACCTTCGATGAGCCGCTGAACCTCGATAAATATCAGGAGAACCCGGTCACCGGCGGCCTGATTTTCATCGATCGCCTCTCCAACGTGACGGTGGGCGCGGGCATGGTGCGCGAACCGCAACAGGATGTGTATCAGGAACCTTCCGCGTACAGCGCTTTTGAGCTGGAGCTGAATCAGCTGATTCGCCGCCACTTCCCGCACTGGGGCGCGCGCGATCTGCTGGGAGGCAAATAATGGCGCAGCATGACGAAAACGTCGTCTGGCACGCCCATCCGGTGACCGCGGCGCAGCGCGAGCAGCTCCACGGTCACCGCGGCGCGGTGCTGTGGTTTACGGGGCTCTCGGGCTCCGGGAAATCCACCGTCGCGGGGGCGCTGGAAGAGGCGCTGCATCAGCTTGGCGTGAGCACGTACCTGCTGGACGGCGACAACGTGCGCCACGGCCTGTGCAGCGATTTAGGCTTTAGCGACGACGATCGCAAAGAGAACATCCGCCGCGTCGGCGAAGTGGCGAAACTGATGGTGGACGCGGGGCTTGTCGTGCTGACCGCGTTTATCTCGCCGCACCGCGCCGAGCGTCAGATGGTGCGCGAGCAGTTAGGGGCGGGGCGCTTTATCGAGGTATTCGTGGATACGCCGCTTGAGGTCTGCGAGGCGCGCGATCCTAAAGGGCTTTATAAAAAAGCCCGCGCGGGCGAGCTGCGCAATTTTACCGGCATCGACGCCGTGTACGAAGCGCCGCAAGCCCCCGAAATTCATCTCGACGGCCAACAATTGGTAACAAATTTGATTGCGCAATTGTTAGACCTGCTGCGTCGCGAAGATATCATCAAATCCTGAGACCGCGCCGGGAGTGCTTTTCCCGGCCCGTCACGTCACAGGATAAGCTATGCGTAATACCACGAACATGATTGTCACCCAGGCGGATACCGCGCCTGCCGTCGAAGAAACCACCTGGGCCTGGCCTGGCGCCGTGGTGGGATTTATCTCGTGGCTGCTGGCTCTTGGCGTTCCCTTTCTTCTCTACGGCTCCAACACGCTCTTTTTTCTGCTCTACACCTGGCCGTTTTTTCTGGCGCTGATGCCGGTGGCCGTGGTGGTGGGCGTGGCGGTTTTCTCGCTGCTGGAGCGTAAGCTGGTTTATAGCAGTCTCGCGACGTTGATAAGCGTCGGGCTGATGTTCGGGCTGCTCTTTTTCTGGCTGGTGAGCTAACGCGTCGCGATTTTCACGCTCTCTCAACAGGCGCGTGCGCATCGGCGCGCTTTCTGTGGTACATTCTGCCGCTGTTTAATTTCTTAACCTGCACGTCGTAGCAAGCCGGGTAGAGTCCGGCGGGAAGTTATGGGATGATGAAGCCGTTTTTCAGGGGGCAGAATGGGTAAACTAACGCTGCTATTGCTGGCTTTGCTGGTCTGGCTACAGTATTCGCTGTGGTTTGGAAAAAACGGCATCCACGACTATTCCCGCGTAGCCGACGACGTGGCGGTACAGCAGGCCACCAACGCCAAACTCAAAGCGCGTAACGATCAGCTTTTCGCCGAAATAGACGATCTCAACGGCGGTCAGGAAGCTATCGAAGAGCGCGCGCGCAACGAATTAAGCATGACGAAACCTGGCGAAACCTTCTATCGCCTGGTGCCGGACGCGGCCAAACGCGCCGGTGGGTCTGCGCAAAATAATCGATAACCACAAGCGGGTTTTACACATGGCGCCCTCCTTTGCGGACGTGATTGCCGTGGTGCCGGCGGCCGGAATCGGCAGCCGTATGCAAACGGAATGTCCAAAACAATACCTCACCATCGGGAACAAAACGATTCTCGAACACGCGGTCGCGCCGCTGTTGCTGCATCCGCGCATCAGCCGGGTGATTATCGCCATCAGCCCCGCCGACACCGCTTTCGCCCAACTGCCGCTGGCGTCGCACCCTGACGTTCAGATGGTGCGCGGCGGCGCGCAGCGCGCCGATTCCGTGCTGGCAGGCCTTCAGGCGGCAGGCGACGCGCGCTGGGCGCTGGTGCATGACGCCGCGCGTCCGTGCCTTGACACCCAGGATCTGGCGCGCCTGCTGGCGCTCACCGACACCAGCCGGGTGGGCGGCATTCTCGCCGCGCCCGCCTGCGACACCATGAAGCGCGCGGAGCCGGGTAAACCGGCCATCGCGCACACGGTCGATCGCGAAAACCTCTGGCACGCGCTCACGCCGCAGCTCTTCCCGCTGGAACTGCTGCGCGACTGCCTGACGCGCGCGCTCGCGGAGGGCGCGACCATCACCGACGAAGCCTCCGCGCTCGAATACTGCGGCTTCCACCCGGAGCTGGTCGCCGGGCGCTCGGACAATATCAAAGTCACCCGCCCGGAGGATCTGGCTCTGGCGGCGTTTTATCTTTCCCGGTTAACCTCAATGGAGACGGCATAATGCGTATCGGACATGGTTTTGATGTACACGCCTTTGGAGGCGCAGGCCCGATTATTCTTGGCGGCGTCCGTATTCCTTATGAGCAAGGGTTGCTGGCGCACTCCGACGGCGACGTGGCGCTGCACGCGCTGACCGACGCGCTGCTGGGCGCCGCCGCGCTTGGCGATATCGGCAAGCTCTTCCCGGACACCGATCCGGCGTTTAAAGGCGCCGACAGCCGCGAGCTGCTGCGCGAGGCCTGGCGCCGTATTCAGGCGAAGGGCTACACGCTCGGCAACGTCGATGTCACCATCATCGCGCAGGCCCCGAAAATGGCTCCGCACATTCCGCAGATGCGGGTGTTTATCGCCGAAGATCTCGGCTGCCATATGGAGCAGGTTAACGTCAAAGCGACCACGACCGAAAAACTCGGCTTCACCGGGCGCGGCGAAGGCATCGCCTGCGAGGCGGTAGCGCTGCTGATGAAGGCCGGCGCATGAGTGATTTCAATACGCTACGCTGGCTCCACGGCCAGCCGCAAGGGCAGGGGAAACTCAAGGCCAGCCCGACAGACTTTCAGGTCGTTGAGGATTTAGGCTTCGCGCCGGACGGCGAAGGCGAGCATCTGCTGGTGCGCATTCGCAAAACGGGCTGCAACACCCGCTTTGTGGCCGATGCGCTGGCGAAGTTTCTCGGGATCGCGGCGCGCGAAGTCAGCTTCGCGGGCCAGAAAGATAAGCATGCGGTGACCGAACAGTGGCTGTGCGCGCGTCTGCCCGGCAAAGAGATGCCCGCGATGCGCGCGTTTACGCCGGAAGGCTGCGAGGTGCTGGAGTTCGCCCGTCATCGCCGCAAACTGCGTTTAGGGGCGCTTAAGGGCAACCGCTTTTCGCTGGTGCTGCGCGACATCACGCACCGCGACGACGTTGAACAGCGGCTGAGCCTGATTGCCGAACAGGGCGTGCCGAACTACTTCGGCCCGCAGCGTTTCGGGATTGGCGGCAGCAATATTTTCCAGGCGCAGCGCTGGGCGCAAACCGGTCAGCCGCCGCGCGAGCGCAATAAACGCAGTTTTGCGCTCTCTGCCGCGCGCAGCCTGATGTTTAACCAGCTGGTCAGCGCACGGCTCGAAAACCCCGATTTTAATCAGGTGATTGATGGCGACGCGTTACAGCTCGCCGGACGCGGCAGCTGGTTTGTCGCCACGCCGGAAGAGATGCCCGAATTACAGGCGCGTGTGGACAGCGGCGAGCTGCTTATCACCGCCGCGCTGCCCGGTAGCGGCGACCGGGGCCCGCAGCGCACGGCGCTGGCGTTCGAGCAGGCAACGCTTGCCGACCAGACTGAACTGCTGACGCTGCTGACCCGCGAAAAGGTCGAGGCCGCGCGTCGCGCGATGCTGCTGTTCCCGCGCGACCTGCGCTGGCAGTGGCAGGATGACGCGACGCTTGAGGTCAGCTTCTGGCTGCCGGCAGGCAGCTTCGCCACCAGCGTTATCCGGGAGCTGTTTAATACCGCTGACGATGTCTCGGATATCAGCGAGTAACAGCCCATTGCGCTGGCTTCTTCGCGACGCATTAAAAAACCGCCCCAGGGCGGTTTTTTTGTCGCTACGCTCAGTCAAACAGCCATCGCCCGGCTTTCGCGGATTGCGCAAACATGCGTACGGTCAACGGTTTCGCCGTCTGCACGACAGGTTTACGGGTGAACCATCGACGAAAGAACCACGGTTTTTCCCATGGAAAGTAGCGATCCCAGTTCATTGCTGACATATCGACATGAAAATGTTGATCGTACTGGTTAATGGCTGCCAGCAGATCGTCAGGCTCCGCATATTCCTGCAATGCATCATCTATTTCGAGCGGGATTTCACGGAACCTGAGATCGGCAAGCGTGGGCAATGCCTTGCGAAAGAAAGCCAGAACGTCTTCAGTGCCTGTCATATTCTTATCTTTCCCTGAGCCTTATCCCGCAAAAGTATAGGAAGCGGCGTATCACGCTGACAACGGCAGGAATGAAAGATCGGATAAACACGCGATCGGGCATTCGTCTCTCTTCCCGGTGCTGGGTCTGTTTGGCGTTCTGGACCAAAATGAACTAATAACTGATGACGCGAAGCGCGGGAAACGGCATCGAAAGAGGGCGGCGGGATGGTGAAAAATACGCACCGCCTCGGGCGCACAAAACGCATTTCAGGCGAACGTCCTGTAATGTAAGGACATGATCTTGCGAAAATCGACCCTACCGGACAGCGGCATCGCGCGCTAGAATGCCTGCGAGCGGCTATCCGGCGGCCTGGCGTAATCATGTTCAGCGAAAGTAAAATAGAAAACACCAGGACGCGTTTTAAGGGATAACATTGCCATGTTTAACATCAGGAAAGGATTACGCGCTTTATGCGGATATTGTTAAGTAACGATGACGGGATCCACGCGCCAGGCATTCAGGCGCTGGCGAAGGCGCTGCGTGAGTTCGCCGACGTTCAGGTGGTGGCCCCCGACCGCAATCGTAGCGGCGCGTCTAACTCGTTAACGCTGGAATCTTCGCTTCGTACGTTTACCTACCCCAACGGCGATATCGCGGTACAGATGGGCACACCCACCGACTGCGTGTTCCTCGGCGTCAACGCGCTGATGCGCCCGCGCCCGGATGTCGTCGTCTCCGGCATTAACGCCGGGCCGAACCTCGGCGATGACGTGATTTATTCCGGCACCGTGGCCGCGGCGATGGAAGGCCGCCATCTCGGGCTGCCTGCGCTGGCGGTTTCGCTGAACGGCCATGAGCATTACGACACCGCCGCCGCCGTCACCTGCACGCTGTTACGCGCGCTGGCGCGTGAGCCGCTGCGCACCGGACGTATTCTCAACGTGAATGTGCCCGACCTGCCGCTTGAGCAGATCAAAGGCATTCGCGTCACCCGCTGCGGGAGCCGCCATCCGGCGGACAAAGTCATTCCCCAGGAAGATCCGCGCGGCAACACGCTCTACTGGATAGGCCCGCCGGGGGATAAGCTCGACGCCGGTCCGGACACTGATTTCGCGGCGGTAGACGAAGGTTACGTCTCCGTGACGCCGCTGCATGTCGATTTAACCGCGTACAACGCGCAGGATGTGGTCACCCGCTGGTTGACCAGCGCCGGAGTAAACGGCCAATGGTAAACAATCGTGTTCAGACCCTTCTCAATCAACTGCGTGCTCAGGGCATCAAAGATGAACGCGTGCTTGAGGCGATTTCTCGCGTGCCGCGCGAAAAGTTTGTCGATGAAGCGTTTGAGCACAAAGCCTGGGAAAATGTCGCGCTGCCGATTGGGTCCGGGCAGACCATTTCTCAGCCTTATATGGTGGCGCGCATGACGGAGCTTCTGACGCTCACGCCCGCCTCCAGGGTGCTGGAAATCGGCACTGGCTCCGGCTACCAGACGGCGATTCTGGCCCATCTGGTGCATCACGTCTGCTCGGTTGAGCGCATCAAAAGCCTGCAATGGCACGCCAGACGGCGTTTGAAGCAGCTCGACCTTCACAACGTTTCAACGCGTCACGGCGATGGCTGGCAGGGGTGGCAGGCGCGCGCCCCGTTTGACGCCATCATCGTGACGGCCGCACCGCCTGAGATCCCGACGGCGCTTCTGTCGCAGCTGGACGAGGGCGGCATTCTGGTTCTTCCCGTGGGCGACGAACAGCAGGTGTTAAAGCGCGTTCGTCGGCGGGGGAGCGAGTTTATTATCGACACCGTAGAAGCCGTACGCTTTGTGCCTCTGGTGAAAGGGGAGCTGGCGTAAACCAGGAATTTTTCCTGAGTTTTTAGCGCGTTTTTGGCGTATGGTGAGCGAAAATCGCGTTGGCCAGACGCCAAACAGAGCGGTTGTCATCGTATCTATCAGAGAAGTAAACCATTCCAGGGGGATAAATGAGCGCGGGAAGCCCAACCTTCACAGCACGCCGTGTCGCGGCGCTGTCACTGATTTCGCTTTGTCTGGCGGCATGTAATTCAAATAACTCCTCCGCACCGGCGCCTGTCAGTTCCGTCGGCGGCAGCGCGAGCAGCAACAGCGCAGGCGCCAGCGCCGGGACAGGCGGCGGGATGATTATGCCGCCGTCGAACATCTCGACGCAGAGCCGTCCGGCGCCGGTCCAGCCAGCGCCCGTTCAGCCGCAGATAAGCCAGCCGCGTCAGGCGCAGGTCATCCCCGAACAGCCGGTGGAGACGCAAAATGGCCGCATTGTTTACAATCGCAAGTATGGGAATATTCCGAAAGGCAGCTATACCGGCGGCAGCACCTATACCGTGAAACGCGGTGATACGCTGTTTTATATCGCCTGGATAACCGGGAACGATTTCCGTGATTTGGCGCAGCGTAACCATATTGAAGCCCCGTACGGCCTGAATGTCGGGCAGACGCTGCAGGTAGGCAACGCATCCGGTACGCCGATCACAGGTGGCAATGCAATTACACAAGCTGATGCAAGCGCACAAGGAATTGTCTCAAAACCTGCGCAAAATACCAGCACGGTGGTTGCGTCGAAACCGACAATTATTTACTCTGAGGATTCAGGTGAACAGAGTGCTAACAAAATGTTGCCTGGGAATGTGAGCTCTGGGGCAGTCGTAGCTCCTTCCACAGCGCCTGCTGTTAGCACTCCAGAACCGACCGTAAGCAGCACCACCAACAGTGCACCTGTCGCTACCTGGCGCTGGCCGACTGAAGGCAACGTTATCGAGAACTTCTCCGCCGCAGAAGGGGGGAATAAAGGGATCGATATCGCAGGCAGCAAAGGACAGGCTATCGTCGCAACCGCAGAGGGTCGCGTCGTGTATGCCGGTAGTGCGCTTCGCGGTTACGGTAATCTTATTATCATCAAACACAACGATGATTACCTGAGTGCCTACGCCCATAACGACACTATGCTGGTCCGGGAACAACAAGAAGTTAAGGCGGGGCAAAAAATTGCTACCATGGGTAGCTCCGGAACCAGTTCAACACGCTTGCATTTTGAAATTCGTTACAAGGGGAAATCCGTAAACCCGCTGCGCTATTTGCCGCAGCGATAAATTGGCAGAGTGCGCTTCTTCAGGCGCTTTGCTCAGGGATCACGGGTAGGAGCCACCTTATGAATCAGAATACGCTGAAAGTTCATGACTTAAATGAAGACGCGGAATTTGATGAGAACGGAGTAGAGGCTTTTGACGAAAAAGCCTTGGTAGAAGAGGAACCCAGTGATAACGACCTGGCTGAAGAAGAGCTGCTGTCGCAGGGTTCAACACAGCGTGTATTAGATGCTACTCAGCTGTATCTGGGCGAGATCGGTTATTCGCCGCTGTTAACGGCTGAAGAAGAAGTTTACTTTGCGCGCCGCGCTCTGCGTGGTGACGTCGCCTCCCGCCGTCGCATGATCGAAAGTAACCTGCGTCTGGTGGTGAAGATTGCCCGTCGTTACAGCAATCGTGGTCTGGCGCTGCTGGATCTGATTGAAGAGGGCAACCTGGGGCTGATCCGCGCTGTTGAGAAATTTGACCCGGAACGCGGGTTCCGTTTCTCAACCTACGCGACCTGGTGGATTCGTCAGACCATCGAACGGGCAATTATGAACCAAACCCGTACGATCCGCCTGCCGATTCACATCGTGAAAGAGCTGAACGTCTATCTGCGTACTGCGCGTGAACTGTCCCATAAACTGGACCACGAGCCGAGCGCAGAAGAGATTGCTGAACAGCTGGACAAACCGGTTGATGACGTTAGCCGTATGCTGCGTCTGAACGAGCGTATTACCTCTGTTGACACCCCGCTGGGTGGCGATTCAGAGAAAGCGCTGCTGGACATCCTGGCCGATGAGAAAGACAACGGCCCGGAAGACACCACGCAGGACGATGACATGAAACAGAGCATCGTCAAATGGCTGTTCGAACTGAACGCCAAACAGCGTGAAGTCCTGGCGCGTCGTTTCGGTCTGCTCGGTTACGAAGCGGCAACGCTTGAAGATGTCGGTCGTGAAATCGGCCTGACTCGTGAACGCGTTCGCCAGATTCAGGTTGAAGGTCTCCGTCGTCTGCGTGAAATCCTGCAGGCTCAGGGGCTGAACATCGAAGCGCTGTTCCGCGAATAATTGTCCATGCCATCAAAAAAGGCCAGTCGTCTGACTGGCCTTTTTCTTTTGCGCCTTACGCTTGCCGCGTTTCATGCAGGTGACGCCAGCGCGGCGCGCCTTCATGCAGTTCAAACACCACCGTAGACCAGCGCACCGTGGTCTCCTGCGCCATCGTCTGCGTTTCCCGATACCCGACCACCGCACCCGTCGGCCATTCGGCGACAAGCGACAAACTATCGACCTCAATCGCAAGCCCCGGTCGGCTGCCGCCCGCGGCGCTGAAAAAGGCGCGTAACGCGGCGGCATTAAGCGGCGCGCCGCTTAACGGGATCATCGAATATTCAGCGCTAAAGCGGGACAGCAGCGACTCAACGTCGCCCTCACCCTGACCGAGCCAGCGTTCAATCGCCACATGGGCGTCCAGGACTTCCGTAAACCAGCGGTTCATCACTTCTCCTTCTCTGATAAAAACGACAGAACGACCGCCGCAGAAGGCAGTCGCCACGCGAAAAAGACCGGCAGCAGCGTCAGCGCCGCCGCAAGCGTAAAGGCGGCGCGCCAGGCGGCGGCAGGCGCGAGCAGATGCATCAGCACGTTCAGGGCGACGCTGATAAGCGTGACGCCAAAGCAGAAGCTGAGCTGACGGTTAATATTCCACAGCGCGCTGGCGTCAGGCATATCCGCGTTCGCGGTGTGCAAAAACGCGCTGCTCTGCGCCGTACTGCTGCACAGGCTGCCGCCCGCGCCCATCAAACTAAACGCGGTAACCAGCAGCGCCCATGGGCTGCCTGGCGCGGCCTGCGTCAGCAGTACGATACCGCCCGCCTGCAACAGGCAGCCGGTAATAATCAGCGGACGCGGGCCGAGACGGTTAAAGAGCCGGGAGGTTGCGGAAATCGCCATAAACGACGCTACCGACCACGGCACCATCAGGGCACCGCTGGCGGCCGCAGAGAGCCCGGCGACCGTCTGTAGCCAGAACATGCCGACCACGTTCACGCCAATAAACATGCCAGGCACGCACTGATAGACCAGCATGGAGAAACGCATCAGCGGCTCGCCCATGAGATGCACTTTCAGCAGCGGCGCGGCGTGATGGCGGCAACGACGCAGCATCCAGACGATAAGCGCCGCGCCGCCTGCGAGCGATACCGCCGCGCGCAGCGGCTGCGTATTCTCGCTAAGCCCGTTCAGGCCGTATAACAACAGCAACAGCCCGCCCGCGCCGGAAAGCGCGCCCGTAACATCAAGCGGGCGGCGAGCGGCAGGCGTCGCGTCCGGTTTCAGCCAGCGCCAGGCCATCAGCAGCGCCGCCAGCGAGAGCGGAAGGCTTGCTAAAAAGATCCAGTGCCAGCTGGCGGCCTGCACCAGCACGCCGCCGAGCGCGGGCGACAGCGCAGGCGCCAGCAGGCCCGTGAGCATCACGGCAGACGACAGCCGCGCGCGCTCATGCTTCGCAAACAGCTGCCACGCCAGCGCCTGGCCTGTCGGGATCAGCAGGCCGCCGCCCGCGCCCTGTATGACGCGCCAGAAGATAAGCGACGGCAGCGACGCGGCCATACCGCAGGCGGCGGTGGCGAGGCTGAAGAGCGCCAGCGAGAGTAAAAACACGCGCCGCGCCCCCAGACGCTGCGTCAGCCAGGCGCTGAGCGGGATAACCACCGTCAGCCCGGCGATGTAACCGTTACTAATCCAGGCAAGCTGCGTCACCGTCGCGTTCAGCGCCTCGCCGATAGCGGGAAAAGCCACCGCCGCGATAAACATATTGATCAGGTCGAGAAAAAAGCCCAGCAGGTAAATCAGTGTGACGCGGTTGCGGTAGGTCATGGTATGCCCTCAGTGGAAGAGGGGCACTGTAAACGCCTGGCGCGTCAGGAAAAACCGTGGCCGGGTTGATATACTGTCAAAACTTTTTTGACAATCAGCGTGATGAAAATGCTTAACTTATCGCGGCTGGCGACCTTCGTCGCCGTTGTGGATGCCGGTAGCTTTACCGCCGCCGCCGTCGCGCTCGGCCAGACCAAAGCGGTGGTGAGTTTTAATCTCCGCCAGCTTGAGGCTGAGCTTGGCGTGACGCTGCTGCTGCGCTCGACGCGTCGCCTGACGTTAACCGATGCAGGCGAGCGGCTTTATCAGCGTAGCATCGCGCTTTTGAAAGATGCCGATGCGCTGCGTGAAGAGGTGCAGGCGAGCCATCAGGGCTTTAGCGGCGAGCTTCGCATCACCACCACGCCGGAATACGCAAACCATGTGGTCGGCCCGGCGCTGGCGGCGTTCAGCCGGGCGCATCCGGCGCTGCGCATCCGCCACTATTCTTCCTCGCAGCCTGCCGATTTAATTTCGCAGCGCGTGGATGTCGCTATCCGGCTCGGCACCTTGCAGGACTCCGCTTACCGCGCGGCGCTGATTTCGCGCTTTGCCATTTTCCCGGTCGCGTCACCGCAATGGCTTCAGCGCCACCCGGTCTCGTCGCTCGCCGCACTCAGCGAGGCCGACTGGCTGGTGCATACCCGGCTTTCGTCACCGCTGCGCTGGACACTCACCGGCCCGGACAACGCGCCGGCAGAGTTGGACATCACACGCCCGCCCGCGATTGCCGCCGACAGCGCTGGCGCGTTAATGACCTTTGCGCTGGAAGGCTGCGGCGTGGCGCTGCTGCCGGAATGGCTGGTGGCCTACGCGCTGGCGCGGGGGACGCTGGTGCGTCTGCTCCCGGCGTACCGTTTTCCGGCGCAGGGCGTCTATGCGGTCTACCCCGATGCGCGGCATGTGTCCGGCAAGGTGCGGGGGTTTATCGATTTTCTGCGCGCCCGCGCCGCAGGCGAGCCGTAGCGTTATTCGTCAATCATCCTTGCGATAAGCGCCGCGAACTGCGCGCGCTCCTGCGCGCTGAGCTTGCCTAAAAACGCCTCGTCCACCGCATCGCCTTTGGGAATGCTGGCGTGCAGCAGCGCCTCGCCTTCCGGCGTCAGGTAAATAAACCGGCGGCGCTTATCTTCCGGCGCGCTTTCACGGCGCACCAGCCCGCGGCTCTCCATGCGGCTAAGCATCTCCGCGAGCGTCGCTTTGGTGCTGACGGCCGCTTCCATCAACGCGACCTGTTCAATGCCAGGGCTTTCGGCGATGGAACGCAGCACCGCATATTGCGGTTTGGTCAGTTCGGGCAGCGCCAGCTGCCACTGCGCCGTATGACGCTGAAAAAGCTGGCGTAATAAGTGAAACGCCTGTTGTTTAACGGCCATGCGCTCTCCGGGGTCAGGATCTTCTCACCATCATAACCGCTCCGGCGCGGATTGATCACGCGACGATGTTTTAACAAAAAGTGTGACTGTGTACGAACGATCTTGTCAGCCTCCTCAGTCAGGCGTACTTTATTTTATATGTTCGTACACGAACAATAATTGAGGTAACGCATGAGACTGATAGTCGGAATGACGGGCGCGACCGGCGCGCCGCTTGGGGTCGCGCTGCTGCAGGCGCTAAAAGCGATGCCCGACGTGGAAACCCATCTGGTGATGTCGAAATGGGCCAGAACCACGATTGAGCTGGAAACGCCGTACTCCTGGCAGGAGGTGGCGGGGCTGGCCGATGTCGTACACAGCCCGGCGGATCAGGCGGCGGCCATTTCCTCCGGATCGTTTCGCACCGACGGCATGGTGATTATTCCCTGCAGCATGAAAACGCTGGCGGGCATCCGCGCCGGGTATGCCGAAGGGCTGGTGGGCCGCGCCGCCGACGTGGTGCTGAAAGAGGGCCGCAAACTGGTGCTGGTGCCGCGCGAAACGCCGCTCAGCACGATCCATCTGGAAAACCTGCTGGCGCTTTCGCGCATGGGCGTGGCTATCGTGCCGCCCATGCCCGCCTGGTACAACCATCCCCAGTCGCTGGACGACATCATCAACCATATCGTCGCCCGCGTGCTCGACCAGTTCGGTCTCGACGCCCGCAACGCCCGCCGCTGGCAGGGGCTGGGCCCCGCGAAAGAACAAGCTGACACCCATTTATCACGATAAGGAGAAACGCATGGCGTTTGACGATCTGCGCAGTTTTTTACAGGCGCTTGATGAGCAGGGACAACTACTGCGGATCCGCGAGGAAGTACAGGCGGAGCCGGACATCGCCGCCGCCGCCAACGCGGCTGGACGCATCGGTGAAGGCGCGCCCGCGCTCTGGTTTGACAATATTCGCGGCTTTACCGATGCGCGGGTCGCGATGAATACCATCGGCTCGTGGCAAAACCACGCGATTTCGCTCGGTCTGCCGCCCAACACGCCGGTGAAGCAGCAAATTGAAGAGTTTATCCGCCGCTGGGATACCTTTCCGGTCGCGCCCGAACGCCGCAACAATCCGCCGTGGGCGGAAAACAGCGTCGAGGGCGAGGCGATTAACCTGTTCGACATCTTGCCGCTGTTTCGCTTAAACGACGGTGACGGCGGCTTCTATCTTGATAAAGCCTGCGTGGTGTCGCGCGACCCGCTCGATCCGGAACACTTCGGCAAGCAGAACGTCGGCATTTATCGCATGGAAGTTAAAGGCAAGCGTAAGCTCGGCCTGCAACCGGTGCCGATGCACGATATCGCGCTGCACCTGCATAAAGCCGAAGAGCGCGGCGAGGATCTGCCGGTTGCGATTACGCTTGGCAATGATCCCATCATCACGCTGATGGGCGCGACGCCGCTGAAATACGACCAGTCGGAGTATGAAATGGCGGGCGCGCTGCGCGAAAGCCCGTACCCGATAGCCACGGCACCGCTGACCGGTTTTGATGTGCCGTGGGGTTCGGAAGTGATCCTGGAAGGGGTGATTGAAGGGCGCAAACGCGAAATAGAAGGGCCGTTCGGCGAATTCACCGGCCACTATTCCGGCGGGCGCAACATGACGGTGGTGCGTATCGATAAAGTCTCTTACCGCACCAAGCCGATTTTCGAATCGCTCTACCTCGGCATGCCGTGGACTGAAATCGACTACCTGATCGGCCCGGCTACCTGCGTGCCACTTTATCAACAGCTGAAAGCGGAGTTCCCGGAGGTGCAGGCGGTCAACGCGATGTACACCCACGGGCTGCTCGCGATTATCTCCACCAAAAAACGTTACGGCGGTTTCGCCCGCGCGGTGGGCCTGCGTGCGATGACCACGCCGCACGGGCTCGGCTACGTGAAAATGGTGATTATGGTCGATGAAGATGTCGATCCGTTCGATCTGCCGCAGGTGATGTGGGCGCTTTCGTCGAAGGTCAACCCGGCGGGCGATCTGGTGCAGCTGCCGAATATGTCGGTGCTGGAACTCGACCCTGGCTCAAGCCCCGCAGGCATTACCGATAAGCTGATTATCGACGCCACGACGCCGGTTGCGCCGGACAACCGCGGCCATTACAGCCAGCCGGTGAAAGACCTGCCGGAAACGCCGCTGTGGGTGGAGAAACTGACCGCCATGCTGGCGAACCGTAAAAAATAAGGAGACGAGATGATTTGTCCACGTTGTGCCGATGAAACCATCGAAATTATGGCGACGTCGCCGGTCAAAGGCGTCTGGACGGTGTATCAGTGCCAGCATTGTCTGTACACCTGGCGCGACACCGAGCCGCTGCGCCGCACCAGCCGCGAGCATTATCCCGAGGCGTTCCGCATGACGCAGGCGGATATCGATAACGCGCCGGAGGTGCCCACCGTGCCGCCGCTGAGGAAGCCATAAAAAAGGTGGGTGCGCGTGGCTTACCCACCCTGGATACCCCGTGTAAGTTTCCGAGCGTAGGGCGGGTAAGCGCAGCGCACCCGCCATTCACGAATACGCCATCCACGAACCGGCCATCTACCCGCTACACCAGGCTCTTCAGCCGATAAATCCACTCCAGCGCCTGACGCGGCGACAGCGAATCCGGGTCGAGGTTTTCCAGCGCTTCAACCGCCGGGCTGGTCTCTTCCGCTGCAGATAACAGCGACATCTGGGTGCCGTCCACCTGTGTCGCCGCCGCATTGCCGGAAAGGCTCTCCAGCTCGCGCAGCTTCTGGCGCGCGCGCTTAATCACCTCTTTCGGCACGCCCGCCAGCGCCGCGACCGCGAGGCCATAACTCTTGCTCGCCGCGCCGTCCTGCACGCTGTGCATAAAGGCAATCGTATCGCCATGCTCGATGGCATCCAGATGCACGTTCGCCACGCCTTCCATTTTTTCCGGCAGCTGCGTCAGCTCGAAATAGTGCGTGGCGAACAGCGTCAGCGCCTTGATACGGTTGGCGAGGCTCTCAGCGCATGCCCAGGCGAGCGACAGCCCGTCATAGGTTGACGTCCCGCGCCCAATTTCATCCATGAGCACCAGGCTGTGCTCGGTGGCGTTATGCAGAATATTGGCGGTTTCGGTCATCTCCACCATGAACGTCGAACGCCCGGACGCCAGATCGTCCGCCGCGCCCACGCGGGTAAAGATGCGGTCAACGGGGCCGATTTCCGCCTGTTCGGCGGGCACGAAGCTGCCGATATACGCCATCAGCACAATCAGCGCCGTCTGGCGCATATAGGTACTTTTACCGCCCATGTTCGGGCCGGTGATAATCAACATCCGGCGCTGCGGGCTTAACGAAAGCGGGTTGGCGATAAACGGCTCATTCAGCACGCGTTCCACCACCGGGTGACGGCCTTCCACCAGGCGAATGCCCGGCTTGTCGGTGAGGGTCGGACAGTGGTAGTTCAGCGTGTCGGCGCGCTCGGCGAGGTTCGCCAGCACGTCCAGCTCCGCCAGCGCCGCGGCGCTTTCCTGCAGCTCAGCAAGGTGCGGCAGCAGCAGATCGAACAGTTCGTCGTAGAGCTGTTTTTCCAGCGCCAGCGCCTTGCCTTTCGAGGTCAGGACTTTGTCTTCGTACTCTTTCAGCTCAGGAATAATGTAGCGTTCGGCGTTTTTCAGCGTCTGACGGCGCACATAGTGGATAGGCACCATGTGACTCTGCCCGCGGCTGACCTGGATGAAATAGCCGTGTACCGCGTTAAAACCCACTTTGAGCGTGTCGATGCCGAGCTTTTCGCGCTCGCGTATTTCCAGCCGGTCGAGGTAATCGGTCGCGCCGTCGGCGAGCGCCCGCCATTCGTCGAGCTCTTCGTGATAGCCAGGCGCAATGACGCCGCCGTCACGCACCAGTACCGGCGGCGCTTCAATGATCGCGCGCTCCAGCAGGTCTCTGAGTTCGGCGAAGTCGCCCATCTGCCCGCGCAGGGTTTGCACATAATCGGCGTCGATATCGGCAAGCAGCGTACTGAGCGTCGGCAGTTGCTGGAAGGCGTGACGCATACGCGCTAAATCGCGAGGGCGGGCGGTTCGCAGCGCGAGACGCGCCAGAATACGCTCAAGGTCGCCCACCTGGCGCAGCACCGGCTGAATATCGGCGCTGTATTCCATCAGCGCCGCGATGGCCTGCTGGCGGTTACGCAGCACGTTCGTATCGCGCACCGGCATATGCAGCCAGCGTTTTAACATGCGGCTGCCCATCGGCGTGACGGTGCAGTCCAGCACTGACGCCAGCGTGTTATCCACACCGCCAGCCAGATTCTGGGTGATTTCCAGATTGCGGCGCGTGGCGGCATCCATAATGATGCCGTCCTGCTGGCGCTCCATCGTAATCGAGCGGATATGCGGCAGGCTGGTGCGCTGCGTGTCTTTCACGTACTGCAACAGGCAACCGGCGGCGCACAGGCCGCGCGGCGCGTTTTCGACGCCGAAGCCCACGAGATCGCGCGTGCCGAATTGCAGGTTAAGCTGCTGGCGCGCGGTATCGAGCTCAAACTCCCAGAGCGGGCGACGGCGCAGGCCGCGGCGGCCCTCAATCAGCGACATCTCGGCGAAATCTTCCGCATACAGCAGCTCCGCCGGGTTGGTGCGCTGCAGCTCCGCGGCCATCGTTTCTCTGTCCTGCGGCTCGGTTAAGCGAAAGCGCCCGGAGCTGATATCAAGCGTCGCGTAGCCGAAGCCTTTGGCGTCCTGCCAGATAGCCGCCAGCAGGTTGTCCTGACGCTCCTGTAACAGCGCTTCATCGCTGATGGTGCCGGGCGTTACGATGCGCACTACTTTGCGCTCGACCGGGCCTTTTGACGTGGCCGGGTCGCCAATCTGTTCGCAAATCGCGACCGATTCGCCAAGATTCACCAGCTTCGCCAGATAGTTTTCCACGGCGTGATGCGGCACGCCCGCCATCGGGATCGGCTCGCCCGCCGAGGCGCCGCGTTTGGTCAGCGAAATATCCAGCAGCTGCGACGCGCGCTTCGCATCGTCATAAAAGAGTTCGTAAAAATCGCCCATGCGGTAGAACAGCAGAATGTCAGGGTGCTGCGCCTTGAGCTTCAGATACTGCTGCATCATTGGCGTGTGGGCGTCAAAGGTTTCGCTTGTGCTCATCGTTTTGTGATGTCCATTTGCTTAAATTTTAATGAGTTAGTGATGTTAGTTATTATCGTCGAGTGTCACGTTGTCTCATTGCGGCGGATGAAATCCTGCG
>Ga0157365_10000375_pt1 | contig 19470 bp, 28 predicted proteins | sample AttsexASBM3_FD_111478 | JGI IMG/M metagenome (GOLD analysis project Ga0157365, IMG submission 111478) | Fungus gardens microbial communities from leaf cutter ant in Ribeirão Preto, State of São Paulo, Brazil - Atta sexdens ASBM3 | ecosystem: Host-associated > Fungi > Mycelium > Unclassified ... | reverse complement strand
TCCGTAGCAGCGAACACGTTCTCCTATATTGAACTGTGTCGCCGTGCCAACAGGGGGGCGTTGTGCAGGCATAAGTATAGAAGATTCATGCCAGTGTTCATTTTCGCGCTTCATACGGTACAGAACGCATCCATCGTCACTAACTTTTATCTCTGCAACTTCATCAAGGCCCAGACAGCGCCCCCGACATTCTGCGTGTTGATATACGAAAACTAATGTGCCCAGCTCAATGCTGCTCATATATGCCTCACCATGATATTTTCTAAGCTAGTATCACACACTCCTGAAGCGCACGAAGTGAAGCAGGTTATAAGTTGCAGAGCCACGAAGTTTTTTCTTGTGCTGACGGGTGGCTGCGGATTTCACAGTGAAATCGAGGGGTGAAACTGCATATTACTCCTGTATTTTCATTGGTTTAGAAGGTTTATCGAAGTGCGGGGAACTTTATCTCATTTCCACATAAAAACTATCGCCTTCAAAATCAGGTTCGATTCAAATATGCAGTAATTGCCCTAAAGGGGTGGCGGTCGCGGCCTGCTACTGGCAGCCTCAATTTCTTATCGGGGAGTTATATATCGTCAGCTCAGGCTGAAAAGTAAAGGGTATGGGTTTTTTGGCCCCCATACCTCTGAACGATCTGCGCCTGTGGGCGCGAGTCGTTGTCGCCTGCCTGTGTGCAGGGCACGCCAGGATGCGAACTCAGTGCGGTGAGAAACATGTCAGACGCTAAAATTAAGCAAAACACTTTAGGAAAGGGTAGGGCGGGGGAATGGAGCTTCGTTTAAGAGATTTCTTTCAAAGCGGAGCCAGTACTCCGCTTAAGAGTAATCACTAGTATCTGTTTCGTTTATACCAGGCACAACCTGCGCCTGCAATGGCAATAAGAATGAAGATCAGAAACTGGCCCCCTCCAGTGCCATACCACGGGCGCTCACTAAACATTGCGAACTCTCTGGCCGCGCCTACAGCTGAGCCAAACTGTTTTTCGTCAGCAATATGGTTCAGCAACGGGAGGGACACCAGGAACGTCCATTCTGCAAAAACCGTATACAATACCGATTCTGGAATCCAGTCAATGAAATCATTCCTTCCCCGCAACCCCGAGACTAGTACCAATACGCCTGCAATCCAGGCAATAACAGTGCAGACCATAATGAAGCCAAACGTGATGTTTTCCAGTAAGTCATGAATCATGAACATTTCCTTTGAATTGATTAATAAACAGGATCTGAACTGGCAACCTGTGAGATGCATATTTCGTGCGCAAAAATCACAGGCTGTGATTTATCAAGGTAGAGTGATCCGTCAGATGCGCGCTTTCGTTCCCTGCTTAGTCTGGATATGAAGCATTCGGACATGTGTTTCCCGCAAATTTCGCAGTTACCAAAATAATCGCTTCCCCGGCCTGTTGATTTTGTCTCTCGTATAAAGCGACCTGTCGGGTAATTTATCACTCCAGCATTATTCATCGCTTTCGGCCTCTTTACATGCTTCTTTAGCGATCGCATCGTCGATTTCCATCAGGACACGAGCGTATTGATCTTCAAGCTTTCGACGAAGGGCACCCAGCGCACGTAGTCGCGAAGAATACAGAGGTATACCGCCACGACTTGAATGACGCTGAGATTGCTCTGAACCGTCTCCAGTGCCGTGCACGGTTCCTTTAGACCATGCAGTATAAACTCCAGACAGCCCGGAACTGAGTGAGCCAGAATTAAGTACCCGGCTGACATTAATATCGAAACCTACTGAAAGGCCGGTTCCCACAGGCATGTCAGGTTTATCTGGGTAATCACTAAAACGAAGAGAGCGGAAACTCCGCGCATAGTCATACTCCTGTTGCTCTTTTTTATTCATAGCCATGCCAGGCTCCTGTAGTGTTCTGTATCAAGTTAAGTTGTACGCACCTTAACATGGCCGCAGACACCTCCGAAGTCACTCAGTGCCCATTAAAAAGGGGAGCCATTGCTCCCCTTATTCCCCTGATCAGGCAATCCGTCTTTGTTGTTCTAATTTTGTAAAGGTCATGCCAATCCCTTCACCTTTGGGCAGACGTTCAAGTTGAATATGCGTTTGAAAATAATCTATTGCTTTCCCAACATCGGTAGCAGTCATTACGCTCAGAATAATTCTGCGGCCTTTTCTACGACACGTTCTTAGTAGCGTTTCAAGCACTTCGAGACAGTCAGGCATAAGGCCACCAGCATCAATGACAGCTGTATCGTGGTTTATGAATAATACCTCTGGCTGGAGCGCTGACGGTGGCAAAAGATTTTCCCGATTATGAAAATCAGCAGGAAAGTTCTTTATCAGGTGCTCAAGCAGAATCGATTTACCCGAGCCGGAATAGCCCGTTAGCAGTATATGCCCGTGTGTCCCGACAACTTTGCTTGCGAATAGCTTTGCCATAGGTTCGAACGGCTTACCATTGATCTCTACCATATGATTCCTTAGATGGTTACGGCTTCATCTGTGTATTGAAAAGATATCGTCTGAAAAAGCTCAGGTAGCGCTCACTCAACCCGTTCGTCCTGTGAACGTTTCCCTTTACCTGGACACCTGCATTGTGTGGCAATCTTGTCAGCAGGCAAAGGAACAAAGCCCTCAAAATGTCTGTTTTAAATTGTTCAATTAAAACAGTCGGCCTTATTTACGAGGAACAAATATCCACGCTCCAGTGGTCAATGTGCCAGCCATCATCATCAAGAACCCCGTCCGGGCGACGAGGGAAAAGGGGTGATCATCAAACACCAGCGCCTTTATGGCTTCGTTCAGCATCTCTTCTCCTAATGATCCGCTGCTGACAAAAACAATAAATCCCACGACCATAAGCGCGAAGCCGACCGGTAGCAGATTTTCAATCAAAAATTTTTTCATTGAATTGCCTTACTCTGTTATCCAAATGCGAAGCCTATGGCGAAACAGCTGTGCCAGTATGCTTAAGGCGCATTAAAAAGGGTCGATGTTGTCGTTAGCAATACTCGCTAAATTTGAAAATTCGCTGATCCTGTCTTCCGCAAAACAAATTTCCTGTTCAGCTGCTTCTCTGGGTTCCTGCCAGGTAGTCGGGATACGGTATTCATTGTCGCCGATAGCGTTGTCTACCAGACGCGTTTTTGCCTCTTCAAACGTCATAAATGAAAACTCCTGTTCAAGTATGCTGGGGGGGAGGTTTAACCCGCAGCAGGCCCAAAGGGGTTATCGGGCTATATATTTATTCAGGTCTTCCCGCATACTGGCATAGATATACTGCCAGCCTTCGCCATGAGCGCGGCTGTAATCAAGGTCGGGCAGATTGGCCTGCGAAGCATGTTGCTGTAGGAAATGCGCCAGCTCGTGTGCAACCAGCGCTTTAACGTGATTGAGCCGGTTCAGCGAAACGAAATTACCTGTATCTGGTGAGTTACTTACGTGACGATACTCACGGAAGACAAAACCAAAAAAATCAGATTTTGTGCTGTACAGATAACCCGGCGAAATGGTGATCCCACGTGAACCTCCCCATGAAATTTTAGTGTGCCATCTCACCCTGACGCGGGGTTCCGGGCCTCGATACCCGTGAGACGCCCGGAAACGCTCCAGCAGGAAAGACGCATACATAACAGCCAGCCGTTCAACATTATCGATTTTCTTTAAACCGAACCTGGCTACCACCTTGTCACGGGCGAGCTGAGCGCCATTTCTTTTAGAGGCAGGGACGGGAGGGTTTTGTAGATCACTGACGCGGATTCTAAAGGTGTCTTCAAAATCGCCATCAGGGGTATCGAGATGAACCAAAACAGATTCAGGATGACCAAACCGTGATAACAAGTCTGAAAGGTTGCTGACTTCGCGGCATTCAACCAAATCACCAGCGCCAGGTAAATCCAGCCACAGCAAGCTGCGTACGGGGACATCTCTGAACATATTAATATTACGAACAATGGCCTGCCGCAACGTCATCACTGACTCCTGCAATAAGGTAAGTTAAAAATCCTCGCGCTTGCCAGCTGGTAGCGTACAGGAACTTAGCTTTATTACCCCTGGCTTGAATTAATGGACGAGGGCGAGGGAACACAGAATGCTTTAGCTTTATCATCCTTCTGGGCAATGTACGCCGCTTTTTCACAGGCGTCTGACGTTTCATATCCGGGAATTTTCTGTGAAGTAACGCCTTCACGCAGGCCGAAAGTCATAATCAGAATGAGTGTAAACATTTGAATTTCTCCTTTTATGGGGGGCAATCTTACGTTACTAATCAAAGTCATTGAATTCATACGTTATCATAATGTCGTTTTATCCGAAGTTGGGCGCCATAAACTTTCGACCACCAGCCCTTGTTGTGTGACTTTGTGAAACTGTGCTATATTAAAAGTGAAACTTTGTCACACATATAAAGGTGATGTTATGGCAATGACAAAACTACGTCAGCAGGGTGGGGCAGTTGTCCTGACCATTCCTGTAGATATCGCGGCACAGGCTGGCTGGAATGTCGGTATGGAGCTGGACGTTACGGCCTCCGGCAACAACATCAATATTGCACCAACCTCCCGGATACCTCGTGGCCGCAGAACCCTTGATCAGATTCTGTCGGGCATTGACCGCGATGAGATCAGAGCGCTGAATGAGGCATCCGAAGATGGTTTGAGCGATGCCCCTCGCGGCAGGGAGTTAATCTGATGGTGACAAGGAGAGCGCCGGATAAAGGGCAGATATGGCATATTGATGGAGATCCGGTAGAAGGGAGGGAGTTCAGAGGCCCGCATTATTATCTGGTGATTTCTCCGGGCGAACTTATCAAGGCGCTGGGTACAGCAGTCTGCGTGCCAGTGACTAGTGGCGGTGGCGCATCCCGCTCAAAGGGCGTTACTGTTTATCTTGATGGAAACAGCACTGACACAGGCAAAGTAACGGGTGTCGCACTTTGTTATCAGCTTCGATCGCTTGACCTTGCAGCCCGCAACGCCACTTACGCATGTACTGTTGAAGAGCACATTCTTGATGAAATCATTTCTCTGGTAGTGGATCTGATTGACCCAAGATAACAGCAGGAAAGATGGGAGGAACTGATGGCTTTTCAAAGTCCGGCGCAGAACTACAGCGAGAACCGGATTAATTTCGGCGATCTGATTTACCTGTCTCCGCACTCAACTTATATTTTTCGCAGCGCAAGTGATTATCCTGACACAGGCATTATGAAGGGTTCATTGCTGGCGATTGATCGTGGCCTGACTCCCCAGCATGGGCATATCATCATTGCGGTCGTTAACGATGAGCTGGTTTTGCGTCGGCTGATTATGAAGCCGTCCCCAGCGCTTCAGGAACTTGATGCAGGCGGCAGGGTAACACTGGTGTCCATCGACCGGGAATTGCCTGTATGGGGGGTAGTGGCCTATTCGGTAACGGATCACGCCGGGCTGGGCTTTAACCATGTGACATGACAAAAGGCCCGCCGCAAGCGGGCTTCAGCTTTAGTAATGCTTCTTTAAACTCAAATAATAATTAAAAATCAATCTCTTGACTGAACGCTGCTCAATTCTGCAAATTCACACTTCAGTATGTCCATAAGTTGAATAATTACGTGCACTCATTGATACTGTACGCATATACAGCTAGGTAATGAGGCTTTTCTATGTTTGCGCTCGCTGATGCAAACAACTTTTACGCATCTTGCGAAACCATCTTCCGCCCCGATTTGAGGGGCAAACCTGTCGTCGTGGTTAGTAACAATGACGGCTGCGTTATCGCCCGAAGCGCGGAGTCGAAAAAGCTCGGCGTTAAAATGGGCGATCCCCTTTTCAAGTTTGAAAATTTCTTTCGCCAGAACGGCATAACGGTGTTCAGCTCGAACTATGCGCTCTACGGAGACATGAGCAGCCGCATGATGTCCATTCTCGGCGAAATGGCACCCGGTCAGGAAATATATTCAATCGACGAGTCCTTTCTTGACGCCTCCGGGATAGCCAGTTACATGCCGCTGGAAGAGTTTGGGCATCAGATGCGATCCCGTATTCGTAAAGAAACCGGCCTGACTATTGGTGTCGGCTTTGGGCCTACCAAAACGCTCGCAAAATTAGCTAATTATTCGGCCAAAAAGTGGACGAAAACAAATGGGGTGGTTGACCTGTCCAGTCCCGTACGTCAGCGCAAACTGATGGCGCTGGTGGACGTTACAGAGGTGTGGGGTGTTGGTGGTCGCATAGCCAAGCGACTCCAGGCTATGGGTATTAAAACCGCCCTCGACCTGGCTAACAGCAACACCAATATGATTCGCAAAAGTTTTAATGTTGTGCTGGAACGTACCGTGCGGGAACTTAACGGCGAATCCTGCATTGCTCTGGAGGATGCGCCACCAGCCAAACAACAGATTGTTTGCTCTAAATCTTTCGGCCAGCGTGTTACTGAACTGGAAGATATGCAGCACGCAGTAGTGATGTATGCTACCCGCGCAGCAGAGAAGTTACGGGAACAAGGTTCGAAGTGCTGCCACATCGGCATTTTCATTGCGACCGGCAAATATGGTAACGAACCGCAATATGCAAATACGGCCTCTCTTACGTGCGAGTATCCAACCAGCGATACGCGGGATATTGTAGCGTTCGCCATGCGCGGGCTAGAAACCATCTGGCGCAACGGCTACAGATATGCCAAAGCGGGAATAATGCTGGGGGATTTTTACCAAACTGGCGTTGCCCAGCTGGATATGTTCAGTGAAAATCAACCGCGAGCAAATGCTGACGCGCTGATGTCTGCCGTCGATCAGATAAATCGCTCTGGTCTGGGAAAAGTGTGGTTCGCCGGTCAGGGTACTCATAACCCCTGGCAGATGAAGAGGGAAATGCTTTCCCCGCGCTATACGACATGCCTGACGGAACTGCCAATTGTGAAATAAGGCTGTTGACAGCGGAACTGGTCAGTAAGTGAAGCAATGATGCTCAGATGATCATTGCTATTCACTTTATCATTTAGGAACATCAGCTGCGTGCGTCACATCCCATTTGCTGCCCAGCGCAATCAATTTACCAAGCCCTTTCCCCATTACTCCATGATGACGCAGGGGCAAACTTCATTACCGCTATAGTTAAAGCGCAGGGCCAGATATAAACAACACCAAACTATTGCTGTATATTTTGGTCAGCGCTTCACTCTCCGAGGTTAGCTTTCTCATGTTGTCGGGAGTGGCATCAATAGGGTAAAGATCCTGGGTTAGTTCGCAGAGATTCTTCGGGGAGCAGGTAAGGCCGCACTCAGCAAGAGTAACCAGATACTCGTTATAAACGACTTCTTTATTTTCAGATGTGAGTCGTTCAAAGTAACCCATGTGTTCGAGCGTGAAACTTTCATCGGCAATACCGCGTACTGCGGGCAGAATTTCCGGCCTTATTGCCAGCTCCCTTACAGCAGCATAGAAAATTCTGCCGTAATGACCTGACACATTTTCCTTCACAAGACACCAGCGCTCATCATCGGTCACAGGAACGATGGCCGGGGATGCCAGTAGCAGAACGGGGCTTAAACCAGATCGCGATAAACCTTCCGCGAACGCATCTTCAGGAATGCTGTTAACAGGCTTACCTTGAAAGCGTGTTTCTAACATCAATGCATCTCCTTACTGATATGGGAATGACCGTCTTCACGGTGCAACATCATGTCGAGTAGTGACAAAATCAAGTCTTTTTCTTTTAGCCGGTCTGGGCTTCGAATACCCCACGCTCTTAATGCCATCAATCTGAAGAACCAGCTAGTCTGACGCAGTTTGCACCCTTTTTCATATCTACCAACGCAGATTCGCAGAGATAAGCTTGGTTGTCTTTGTCGTGAACGATATAAGCGGTGTACTGCGGGAAAGAAGGCATTGCACCGTTTGTCAACCAAACGCGATCACGCATAAGCACTACTGAGGAATGACCGTCACTGTCAATAGTGGTTTTGGGTACGCTGTATCGATACGGGCCTTCTATACGCATTGGCCCAAACATCAGTCTTGGTGGGAGGGGGCCGTTCGCTCCCGGCAGATTTACCAGAAGACGCCAGACGTTGAGGGTACGTTCAGGAATGGTTTTTTCAGGACGAAAGTCTCCAAATGGTTTTTCATCGGCTGAAAGTGACTTCGGGGGTGGGCCGCGAAACTCGCCGCATACTGCATTTTTATCACCACGCATAACGGACGTCTCACAGTATAGCTGACGCCCTTTACTGTCTGTGATCAATGCAACCTGGGTATCAGGTATGTCCACCAGCGCACGATTACCGAGATAAAAACCGTCTCGCAGGAAAAAGACATAATATCCATCTATACCCTGTCGAACTGTGCCAAGCGTTTTAGGCGTATATGGGCCTTCTGTGACAAACGGCCCCCAGAGTAATTCCGGTCTACCGTTAAGGTTAACGAGCAGCCGAGATAGATTTAACGGCGACTGCACGGCGCTTTCTTCCGGGCTGAAGCCAGCGCTTAGAGCATCGTTCATTAGAAAAGCAATAAGTGCCGTGCCGAGCAAAACAGTTTTTAACCTTAAAAAGGTGCTGTTCGCGATTTTCATTTGAATTATTTCCTCCTGAATTTACGAGCCAAGAGAGAAGGTGCGGTTAGTAAAGAGCGCTATCAGGCCGCTAATACTGAAGGGGTTCATCAGGAGACTGCATCGCCCTTCTGTTAGCAGTAGTGATGACACGGAATTCGCCGTAATCCTGCAATTTTACAGGGGAAGAGTACGCGTCTCCCAGCGGGGAGTCGGGATGATTATGCAGAAGCATCAGGCGTTCGCTTATCAGGCGCTCCTGGAGGTTTTTTACCACTGCATGACCATCTGTGTATCTGGTGCCTTCGTAGTCGCCATAATGGTGCCCTGTAAGTTCTTCAGCGGTCTCGCCGTTATCTGGCATCCACGGCGATTTGTTACCAAGATACTTTCCGGCAACGTACCAGGTACGTCGTTCGATACGGGCGCTTATGTCAAATTCATCGTTCATCGCTACCCCCGATTTTGATGAAGAGTGTTTATTGCGGAAAAAACAAAACCGGGCAATGGCCCGGCTTTGCTGTTATCCAACAGGATTACGCTTCCTGCTGTTCTTCTTCTACAACTTCTACAACTTCTGAAGAATCTCCAGCTTCGTTATCAGCATTGTCATCTTCCTGCTCATCAGCTTTCTGGTTCTGTTCGTAAATTTCCAGAACAGCCAGGAGATTACGGGCAGCGTCAGCAGGCAGCTTGATTGAGACCTCTTCAGGGTCTGCACTGTCTTCAGTTTTCACGCGCTCAATCTGAGAGCGGATCTGGTTACTGGCTGGCAGCAGAGAAGTGAAGGTTTCACGGACAACTTTCGGTTTAACGCTCACTTTCTTGGACTTCACGAAGCGGGCAGTGACCTTATTTTTACCGGCTTTAACCGCCTGTTCCAGGGAGTTCTGAAGTTCCTGGAAAACGTCGCGTTCGGTTCCCTTGCACTCAACCAGCAGATTGATCACTACATCAGCAGACACCTTCTCTTCGCGAACCAGATCTTTAACGTTCTCTTCTGCGTCTGCCAGCAGGAGAGAGCGACGCACTGTCTGAACATTGTTACCGGAGCCAGCAGCAATTTCCTCGATGCTAATATTCCATGCACGCAGACGTTTAAAACCTTCAGCACGTTCAATCGGCTTCAGGGCAAGACCCTGAGCGCTTTTCAGCATCTCGAAAACTTCTTCCGCTTTGTTGCCGGAGAACTCTTCAACCGGGACAGCCGAAATTTGTGCACCTTCGGCAATGGCTGCCATAAGACCGGCGAAACGGTGATGGCCGTCAACCACTTTGAGGCGGGTGACACCATCCACCAGCACCGGCTTAACAACGATGGCAGGGATACGAGAGCCGCGCATCCACATAGTTTTAAATACTTCTGCGTGCTCTACGTTCACTTTACGCAGGTTAAAGCCAGGCTCAACGTACAGCCATGCCGGAGCTACCTTGAATCCGTTGTTGCGGCCCACATCCGCTTCATCAAACTGGAAATCAGAGTTTTCTTTTTTGACCTTAGCGAGCAGATCGCTAATCTGGCGCAGAGAAGTAGGTTTCTTCTCCAGTGCACTCATGGTCTTTGCCAGTTCACCCATACCGGCATTGCTCTGAGAGTTTGCGAAAATTTCCTGTACGTTGATATCTGTCATGTTCCTGCCCCCGCAGTTAGTGTTGATAAAAATGTTTTGCTTCGATGTGATTAGTAAAACACACTGGCGGCAGAGTCCGAATAGCTAAACTCTAAAAAATAGTTTTTTTTAAAAAAAAAATCGCACCAGCCTGGCGCGACTCTTTTTCTAAAAAATATTTTATATATTTTTCTTAAACTAAGTGACTGTAAAATCACAAGGCCATTCATCCCTTAAAGGGAATCCCGGCGTCGGTAAGCAGTTGTCGAATTGCATCAGCAGAGACGCACTCAAGCCCTTCGCTATCCTGCCAGGAGTCGGGTAAGGTCAAAACAGGCTTTTCAGTAAAGGCTGTTGTCAGATCGTCGAGCAGCATCAGCAACTGAGGGCCAGTAAGCGGGAAACCCGGCGCAGCTATTCCGGCTTTCACGACGGCTTCGCCAATAGCTTTAGCCAGCAGATCGCGCTGGTTAATCGCGTCTTCTAAAGAAATATTCATGCTCATAGATTACTCCTGAAAATCACATATTAAATAGGTGGAAATTTCATCGCAGAGCCATGATGCACGCAACTCCGCATGATAAAACCATCAATAGAAATAGCTGGTGGAATCGAGCCGGGGAGCACCGCCCATCATGCCGCGACGCTCGCGCTCTATCCATGTCCGTTCTGTGGCATATGACCCAGACATGTGAGCGCATATGAAATTGTGGTCTGAACTAAGTGCGGCCTGAACGCGCCGTTTCATCGCAGCGTGATACTTTGGGCTTACCATCCCTCCTAACATCCTGATGAGATCGCGTAACTCGGTTTCGCTGTCCAGCACCTTCGGCAGCTGTGACACGATGTGCTTTGGTGCATACACATTGCCGCGCCATACCAGCTGGTTCCCGGTATGCTGATAGCTGAAAAGCCATTCGCTTTCTTCACCTTGTTCCCAGAAACACAGGAGCAGTGAGCCATCAACAGTGACACCTTCCTCAATGGTGAGTTCGAAGCCGCGTTTAACTGCCATATCAAATGTTTTCTTGCTGATAGTGAACATGAAGCAACTCCTGTGTCGTGGGCTTACAAGGCTAATTAATTTTCTCACGACACAGGAAACTTCAAAGTTTAAGCGGTGGGCTAAGCAGGAAGTGGAGGGTCAGGGTTTTTGAGCGCTTTCAGCTTTGGCTTTTTCAAGGTTTGTTTCAGCAGCGTCCATCATGTCCCTTACTGCGTTAGTGAGGGAGACGCTCTTACCGGTCGTGTAATCGGGCCACGGCACGAACGGACGTGACGAACTGCCCAGGAGGGCTATCATCTTGGGGCAACGCCATTCGCTTGCGGTATCGCGCTTATCCAGACGAATGAGCATCATTCCGGTTGGACAGTCGATAGGTTCTTTCGGCTTTTGTACTGATTCCATGAAAGCGTAATTAAGCAGCCCGGTGTTTTCGTTAGTCACGAACAGCAGGCTGTTTGCATACATACCTGCGAGTGCAAGTCCGCATAATGACATAATCAGCCCCATAACTGCGCGGCTCTTCAGGAAACGGATTAAGGAAGCCACCAGCAGTAACAGCCCGCCAGCAAGCCCGGCATACTGAGCAAAAGTAGACGATGATGCAGATACGCTATCAGCAAACATTGTCAACCATAAAGGGGTTAAAACGCCGAGTGACCCAAGCAGCAATATCAGGGTGAATCTGGCGTGCGGACGTAGCATGGTCTGGTCGTCGGGATGTTCCATGCGGTCTTTAAGGGTGTTAAACATACGCCACATCAGGTAAAACATAACAACGAGACAGACAAGCATATAAAACATATCACACTCCATTAACTACAGGTTCCAGCCAGTCCAGGCTGTTAAAGTAACAAGCGTGCAAACCTGCTCAGGAAACCCCAAAGCATGGTCAACGCTGAATGATTCCCAACAAAACGCGCTAAGGCACCATTTTGACCCAGAACCTCTTATATTGGCTCTGAGGCGCTTTGGTGCTGGTGGTCACTACTGAGAGGGTCATGCTCCCATCGATCTTTCAATCGCCCGCTCACGTTCAAGCTCGCGATCAATGCGCTGCTCGCGGCGCAAAGCCACCAGCTGACGTTTTTCGGTGAATGTCATGGCTGATACATCTGGCACTTTAACTGAGCCACGGCCCTTACATGATTCGCAGGTAACATCGTACAAACCGTCCATATAGTTTTGGCGGTCTTCTACATCCCACTCATTCCATTCGCCCGCAGTGATACCATTTTCAAAAGCCGGATGGCCGGTTTTACCTTCTCCTTCACATTGCCCACAAATAACCCAACGGTATTGTGATGAATGCATATAATCTCCTGAATATCTTTTATTAAAATGAGTCGGGTAGGTACTCTTTACCCTACATAAATTTTAGGATGATCAGCCCTACATCAACTGGTGGCTTGCCGGGGAGGACATGGCGAAAATCTCTGTAAATCATCAGGTGAAGACCTGACTGCCAAAGAACAGCCAGGACAGCGCGACCGCAGAGACAAAAACAGCCATTTTGCGAGATGAAGTCACCCTCTGGCTTTCAGCCTCAATAATTTGGTTAAGGGTTACTTCCTTGTCTTCCGTAGCGGATTGCCTCGGTAAATCATACCAATTCTTGCAAAGCTTCATCTCTTCATATGCATGGAGTCGATGGTGAAGGACAAAATGATGCACCCAGAACAAAAGGGCAAAGAAAAGTGGGCAATACCTTACGATAACATCAAGATTATCAGTTACTTCACTCATATAACATCCTTCTAAATCCTATCAGCTGAACGCTCATTTCAGTACTGCGACAGCTTAGTAGCCGTTATGGACGGTTTGTACGGCAGGAAACTCGTAAGCGTATCAATACTGCGCATAGTTTTATGCCTGTTTCCCAGAGAGCAGATAAGACCATCATCGCCAGCATAAAAAGCGCCATCACGAGTAGGCAAGCCGTTGCAGATATATAAACAAACTTACCGCCGAACATACATAAAGCAAAGAACGCCATAAATACCAGCGCGTACGATAAGTACCTCACGAACGTTTTCACAGGATTTGCTCACTATAGTGGTTGATGTTATTTACGCTATATTATCCCGCAGTGATCGCTATGCACGAAGCTCATGGAAATAAAAAAGCCGCACAAAAGCGGCTTCGGATGCAAGGGTTTGAGCGACACTAACGGGTAAATCAGGGCTGATGGATGCGTGAGGATTCTTGCGAGTAGTAGTAAGCCTTCAGCTTGTGAAGTTTGACGCGATAACAATTCGAATCGTTTTTCTCATCGCACATAAACGTGTCATCATTTTTATCACGATGTATACGCACTGTGTCCCCCACTGAGGGCAGGGTATGAGCATCAGCTTTTGGATTAACAACTTCAATGCCAAGCCCCTCTCGTAAGTTATAGAAGAAGCTCGTGACCACTGGCGCAGCTGTGGCAGGCATTACACCGACCACGACTGAATCATAAGCAGTTCGCTTTTCATCAAGCCTGATGTGCAGTTCTTCCACATACTGTTTCGAGCGTACCTGATGTTCATACTTCAAATGTGATCCCGTATAAGCCATCCATGCGCAAGCTATGAGGATAAAGACAGCGATACCGTTGCTTATCAGCCGGTTCTCCGGGCGTAGCAGCCAGAGCACTGCTTTCCGCCCAAAGCGGTACAGGCAGAAAAAAAATGCAAACAGAAAAGCGAGAACGAAGATAATCTTTAAAAGACCTATAACCATACTCATACCTGATCACCCTTCATGCCCCTATGTATATCTGCTGACTGGTTGCACCTGCACCGGGTCATACCGTCAAGCGCAATTCTCAGCGCCTGAATCACCACGGATTCATCTTTTGGCACAGTACCGTAGCGCTCAAAAAGGCTCAGATAGTTGCGTATAAAGTGAGGGGTAAGTTGGCTATAGGCATAAGCGAGTGGCTGATCATTGCTTACCGAAGGAATACAGGAGCGTAAACGTTCAGCTTCATTTGCAAGAACAACCGGATCAGCGCCGCTCTGGTGGAGCATCATGGCAAATGTAGCAACATCTTCAAACGTTCCCTCATTCCCTTTAAAGGTATGGCCCACCAGCATACGTGCTAATTGTTCATCAGCACACAATGAGCGGTCTTGCCACCCACCACGTCCTTTTTCACGGGACATTGCCAGTTTTGCCTTACAGGCAAGGGCAAAGTTATCAAAAGCGATATCGTCAAAATGACGTAACACTGCTGTTCTTCCTGTTGACTCAGCGCAATTACTATCAGCCTGGCGGTCAGGCTTCAAAGTTACTATGTCACTTTTTGTACTGTCCACTATAGTCAGTAAACGGGCAATAACCGCTGCTGCTCGATTGCTGTAGTCCGTTATAGACACCGTAGCGCCAGTCTCTACACCGTCAAGTTCAAATCGCAGCTCAATACTGTCACCGACGATATCACCTTCTTCGAGTCCGGCCAGTTGGTTGAGGACAAAAGCACAGTGGCGTGCCTCGTCAGTTAAGCCGGATGCAAGAGAGGGTGAAGAGGGATAAGAGTGCGCGTACAGAATGCGCCTTTCCCACTGTGAATCGTTATTGAGAGGTGTATGAAATTCTACTTCGCTGACTTCAACCCACTCGGATTGTTCAGCTGATCCATCCAGCAAACGCATCTGATAAACAGCATCTGCATCAATTTGGCTCCCCATCGTTCATCCCCCCGGATAAAATTGTTTTGCGTGTAGAACCGTAATCATACGGCTTCCTTTTCATCCAAACATGGTGCATGAAGAACGTTTCCCTAATTCATGATACGGTCTCCAGAGTCTCATTTTTCTCTTCACCAAATGCTTTACAGTGGATCACCGATTTCACACCAGCTTTGTCAGGCGCTTTCCATTTTACGAACAACATCTCATTGATGGTTTTTGTTTCAGCCCCTGCTAAGGTGCAAACAGGCACCTCAACTTTCCCATCTTTTTTAGCAATGACTGTAAACATCCATACTTTACCTGCGGTCATGACTTTCGGGGAATCAAACACGAATTCGACCTGCGGCGTTGGCTTCTGGGCATCTTTATCAAGCCCGGCAATATCCACGCCGGAAGCTTTTAGTTCTTTTAGGGCTTCATCACGATTCGCGCCATGACTTTCCTCATCGCGTATTTGCTGCTTAATCCAGGAACGATCATCAGATGAGAGTGACGATGCATGACTGTTATTGCTGCTCAACATCCAGTACATAAGGGCAAGGGTCGTCCAGTCAGTACCACTACGTTCACGTATAATCGTGCGCATGTTTTCAGAAGGCGCAGCGTTGCTGTACCAGTTGTAATTTCGCTTATCGTAGCCAGGGATTTTTGAAGAAGGCGGCGAAGCAGCTGTACCTTTTGTCGGCTGTTTACTTATTGTGGGAATGGTGCCTTTCTTTGACGCAAGAGAGGAACCGCTTACGTAAGCTTTGCTCTTAGTCTTACTGCTGGTGGATGAATCTGAACCTGATTTAGTAGTCGAAGTAGGAGCGCTACCGGCAGTACCTGTTTGCTTGAGCGTGTTCGATGAGCCGACCGAAGAAGAAGCTGGTTTACTTGTGCTCGATGAACCTGAAGAGCTGGTGGAAGAGTAAGAGGGCCGCGAAGAAGATGACGGGGATTTGAACGACGAGCGCGTAGATGACGATGAAGAAAAGGATTTATATGACGAACGGTATGAACTCTTATATCCCGCATCAGCCGTAAAAGAGAAGAAAAGCAAAAAGCTGAAAAACGATATTACAGCTTTGTTTAATAAGCGGTACATAGCGTACTCCTTGTCATAGTGGTTAAGTTATTTGCCAAGTGGTTATTCATACACCATATGATTAATTTATCACGTGTACCGTTGTGCCCGAACGGGTGACTATCCATCAAAAAAGTGCTGGTGGCGGGCTGATTACAGACAAACCTGATAGCGTCTTATCCGGTGAACTGAGGTTAACCCGAGTGAGTACAGATGGCACAAAAAAAAGCCCGCAAAATGCGGGCTTTAATAATCGGCAGGCATCAATTTTTGAGAGTTAACATTACCGTGTTAACCATCGTGCCAGATTCACGGAACGCGCCAGCAGGAAGCGGTGTGAATACACCGCCCAAAGTGCTAACCATGTCCCGGAAGGATTTGGACTTCTTCGTTTCACGGAACAGTACGCCCGCAGACATAATAGCTGTAAGGCGGCCACCCTCCGCAAGCAGGTCAATAGCTCTGGAAACATGGTCAATGTCAGCCGAACGGATAAAAGGCGGGTTCATGGGGATAACGTCAAATTTGTCATCCGCTTTCCAATGAAGGAAGTCACCTTCCAGCAGCTGAGCGCCGGTAGCCTGGAAGGCAGGGTTATTACGCAGATCGGCAGCACGGAGAGGCTCAAGCTCCACCGCAGTAAGTGAGATGTCAGGTTGCATGGCGTGGGCTGCAATTACAATTCTTCCGTCACCACAGGAGGGTTCAAGAACACGTTCGCCGGGGCGAATATTAAGGCTATCCAGCATGAGTTTAATTACCGCTGGTGGGGTGGGGAAATAGTTAAAGTCATCTTTTGGTTTATCTACAGACGCTGTAAGTATGATCTGGTCAACCCGTGATTCAGCATCTACCTGGAAAAGATGCGCTTTTGCTTTGCGGTTCCATTTTCCTCCTGCCAGCTCCAGTACTTTGTTGGTTTTAACATAGAGGGCACGATCAAGCTGCTCAGGGAGTACCAGCTGGTTAGCTGTGAACTGGCAACGTGACAAAACAGTGAGAACTTCTTGTGGTACATGCATTTGATATCCTTCATAGCAAGTTAACTATTCATATAGTGTATGAATAAGGTAACAGGGGTAGGACGTTCTCCGAACAGGCTATTGGTTAAAAAAGCGGTATGGCGGGATAGGAATTTCGCAGGGATCAGGTATCTGTATCATGGCGCAGGAGGATAACTCCCTAGCGAAGAGTGCAAACAAAGGAGTTATGGACACAAGTAAGATTAGGATGGATTGAGGTGTGGCCTTAAAGATCTAGTTCTTGTTTAAAATGCGGGGCCGTTTCACGAACGGATAAGCTGATTAGGCCAACGGTCGAAAGCGTGGTCAGCGCGTACGTTTTCCAATCCGGCCCTGCTTTGGGGCCACAGGTGAGGAATCGTCTTTAACCGAAGAAGAACCCGTATCAAAGATTCTGACGTTATTGAACTCCTCAGCTGTACGCACTTTCAGTGAGCCATCTTCGTCCTGAAAAATTGTCACGGCGTATTCTGTGCCCGAATCATCCTGTGCCATCACGTTCACCCGGCCACGCTCAGGGAGCAAAATTATAACGCGTCCGATGCTACCAACCAGAGTGAGGCCACGTGATCCCAGCGCATCACGAACCTTTTCAATTACATCCTGTGACAAGGCAGCTTCCTCAGACTTTTTGATCATGATTTTCAGCCATAAAGTTTATCGCTGAAAGTATGACATAAAAACCGGGCCAACAACATTCACATCGGGCAGACAGAGAGAGTGAAGAAGAGAGGAAAAACGGGGAGAAAGGTTTGCAAAAGAAAAGGTGTCCGCTTGTCTGTAACAAAAAAAAAGCCGGTTGCCCGGCTATTTTTCATCAGGATTGCTGAATATCCCTCTCATGCTCTGGAATCCTAAGCGACAGAAAAAGGACATCATTTCTGCGCACACAGGCAATATCTACAAGAAATAGTCACATCGACTCAATACCCCACCAGTAAGCGATGCAACTCCAGAACAGCCAGCGAAAAACGCCAGCAAATCGGCAAAAGTATGGTACTTCTGCCTAACGCATTAGCAGACAACCCCCCGGCAGTCATGCAGCGCCACACCATCCCTATTAGTGCATGTGGTTAATGTAACCACAACAACAGTCAGACTAACATGGAGTTTCTTATACGTGAACTATTTTAACCAGTGACTACGATGTTTTCAGATTCAGGCCAGACCATATCGCGTTGAGTGCTGGAGCGGTTTGAGCTGAACAGTGAAGGGTAAACAGATGAAGAAGCTGCTTAACTCGGGCAACCTGAATGAACAACAGTCTACAACGTAGAGCCACAGAAAATAAAACCCCCGTATCAGGGAGTTTTGATCAGGGTGCTTTAGATGTTATGAGAAAGAAGAAACAATACGAACGATTAACTTTTCAGCCATACCCTCGTTAAGCCCTTCATGCCTGTTTGTTAAAAAAAGTTCAGGACACGTTGAAGGAAATAAACGGGCCGTATCATCTACAAAAGTGTAATTCGTCAATCCGAAACGACTAACCATAGACATGCATTCATGCCAGCGAATGTGTTCACTTACCTGTCCTTCAAGGTCTGGATTGGCACCCACAATGAAGGGTCGCATCTCGGAAGGAAAGTGCGACAAAACATCTTTTTTGCTGGCCCCAAGTCGCCAGCTGGTGGACAAAATTACGCGGACATATGGACACTGATTCAACACATCAGAAAGTACGGGCATAAACTCAAGCGAGCCGTTTTCAGCGCGGTGTAAAACACCATCAATGTCCAAAAACAACCAGTGCAGGTCAGAGACAACTTCTCCCCAAAATGTGCCTTCGCAGCTGTTACATTTCACCTGGGGCGGAAGATCAGTTTCAGTGCCTTTGGTAAAGAAAATTCTCATCGCTTCTTTGATATTAGTGAACATGCATTTCTCCTGGCGAGCAGATACCCATTCATTTGATCCAAAATGGAATATGCAGAACAAAATTTGCGAAATTCAAGACCGCCTGCGGCAGCCAACCCCTCAGCCAGCCGAAACAAGTTTCGCCTGCCTTCACGGTTCCCGGTTAAAAGCGGGGAGGTGCGGCCATTCTGATCGCGTCCGGGTTCGGCAGGCATTATCTTCAATCTGCGCACAGAGAATTTACTGACCTTTTCGGGGGCGATGCCCCCATTTGTTAAAAAAAAAACGGCCTGAGCCGTTTTATTAATAGCATTTATTACGCGGGCAATTCTTCGTCTGGTTGTGCTGGTGGCGGTACTATGCTGAACCGTTCAATAACACTATACCTACCGAGATAAAAGCCAACTATAAACGCGAGTACGGTACTGATCACACCCGCAAATGATATCTGCTGATGAATGTAATGATAAGTGATATTAGCCATCAGGAATAACCAGACACAGTAAGAAAGAAAGCCTTTGGGTTGTCTTATTAGTTCCTCAGCATCAAGCAAGGGTTTCTTCATACCGGTCACTGCCGAAATCGCAAGTGCCAGTAAGAAAAACCAGATTGGAAATGAACCGCTCATTAATGCCTGAAATGCCATCACAAGCAAAACCATGAGCGAAACATTAAACCAGTATAGCGAACCTGGCGCTTTAATTGGTAAACCAAACACACCTTGATCCATGCTCAAC
>Ga0157365_10000373_pt1 | contig 19509 bp, 23 predicted proteins | sample AttsexASBM3_FD_111478 | JGI IMG/M metagenome (GOLD analysis project Ga0157365, IMG submission 111478) | Fungus gardens microbial communities from leaf cutter ant in Ribeirão Preto, State of São Paulo, Brazil - Atta sexdens ASBM3 | ecosystem: Host-associated > Fungi > Mycelium > Unclassified ... | reverse complement strand
TACTGAGATATGTCCATATCGTGTTGGTGAGTTACGCCACTGCATGATTATGCGTCCATCAGTAAGAATGACTCAAACAGTGGCGTCTGGGCGCGGTAAAAGCAAACCAAAAAAACGAAACAAATTATTCAAATAATTTGAATGATTAGATATATCGTGTAAAAAACGCTAATTGATTGCTGAAACCGCTATAACGCAGGCGAATAACGTTTTTCCTGTTCGGTATAACGCCCGGTAGCGGCGCAATAAGGATGATTAGCCGCAGAATAGTTTAGCGGTTTATCACGTTTTGTCAGCACGAAATCAATAATTTTGACAGTGCGACAGGGCGGGACGGGCCGGGTGCGTTTCCCGGCCCGCTGCAAAGTCATGCAGAGGTGTTAAACCTGGCGAGCGAAAACGGCGTGAGATCGACATCGAACGGTTTACCGGCGGCGAACTGGGCGGCGATTTCGCCAAGCACCGGGGCGAACTTAAAGCCGTGACCGCTCAGGCCCGTGACCAGCAGTACGTTGGGCGCGTCCGGCAGGGTGTCGATGATAAAATCCTCATCCGGCGTATTGTCATAGGTGCATGACGCGCCATACAGACAGCCGCCGATGCCCGGCAGGAAGTGGCGCAGAAACGGGAACGCTTCCGCGCCGTCGCTCGCCACCGCGCCAAACGGCACGCGCTCTTCAGGACGTGAAATGACCTGCCCGCCGTTGTGCTTGCCGATTTTCAGCTCGTTGTTTTCCGCCGGGAAGCCATAAAACTGGTCGCCGTTCGGCATTTCGCCGGTAAAGGCCGGGAAGCGGTTATTGGTACTGTAGCGCCCATCGGCCTGATACCAGGCGAAGATTTTCCGTACCGGCGTAACGGGCAGCCCCGGCACCAGGCGCGAGACCCAGGTGCCCGCGCTGATAAGCGCTTTACGGGCGTGATAAACGCCGTCAGCGGTCGTGACGCGCACGCCGTCTGCGGTGGTTTCAATGTCGCTGACCGGGCAGTTAAAAAGCTGCGCGCAGCCCGCTTCTTCAGCAAGGCGGATATACGTGGCGATCGCTTTTTCGCTGCGCAGTACCCCGGAGTCAGGCTCAAACAGGCCGAGGTAGTTTTCCGGCAGGCGAATTTCGGGCCAGCGCGCCATCACTTCGTCGCCGGTCATCTTTTCCAATGGCAGTTGCCAGCGCGCGGCGCTGTCGGCCACATTCGCCAGAAATTCGGAGTCGGCAGGGCCGAGGTTGATAATGCCGGTACGCTCGAAGATGCGCTCGCCGCCGAGTTCCTGCAATTCATCCCACAGCGCCTGGGCGCGCAGCACCAGCGGCACGTAGCGCTCGCCTTCGCCGTAGGCGTGGCGGATAAGCCGCGTGTCGCCGTGGTGGCTGCCCTCCTGATGCGGCGGATGGGCGCTGTCTGTCATTAATACGTTAAGCCCGGCGCGGGTGGCGTAATAACCGGCCGCTGCGCCTGTTGAGCCGCTGCCGATGATAATCAGATCGTATTCCATGAAATTACTCCGCGAAAACCATTGGTTAGCAGAGTAATTAAGAGCAGGACAATTCTCAAGCGGGAAAAAATAAAGGCACCCCGGAGGGTGCCTTTGAGTTTTAAGAAAGCACGGTATCAGTGCTTGCGATAATCGCTTTCCTGGTACTCACCGGATTCAATTTTTGCAATGCCGGCTTCTAAGATGGAAATAAATTGTCTTGCTACATCAGTGGTCAGCCATAATGTCTGGCCAACTTCGGTCGCATCGCGATCCACCTGCGGAGAGGATTGATAGTGCAACCGCAGCATCAGTGCGTCATAGCTATCGACGGTGCTGATGTCCCATCCGACAAGGGGATGCGTCTGTATTACTTCATTTTTTTCCATCATAACCCCCTTTATACGTGTTTATAGACAACGACTCATGAGGTTCAATGCGTGTTTTCTTATCTTCTCTGAAGCAAATAAAGTATATCAATCAATAAGGGAAAATGGGCAGGAAATAAATACCCTGCAACACATTTTTTTCAGAAGTTGAATTAACTGAACAATAAAACGGCAGGTTATTCGCAAATTTTAGTTAAAAATCACGATCAATGAGATAAATGCTGAAAAGGAAAAAAAGCGGCTATTGCAGAAAAAGGCGGGGCAAATATAAAAAAAACCGGGCGGCGAAGCCCGGAAAACTGACACCATAGAGAAGACGGGAATGAGGGTTAATCCGTGGTAAACCAGTCGTCAGCGCTCTCCCAGGTCTCCTGGAGAATTTCGCTGATGCGATCTTTATCTTCTTTCGCGCCACCCAGCACCGACAGCTGATTTGCGGCGGCATAGCGCACGCTCACGTGGTTCGGCATTTCCGGAAAATGGCTTTCAATACGGCGGGATAGCTCGCAGGCCAGCGCGTCAATAGCGCCCGGCGGCAGCGGCGTGGTTTTGGCGATAGTCACTTCGATACGCATAACAACCCCCTGTTAATCATGCTGTATATATATACAGTGTTGCGGTGCGTCATGCAACAGGGGGCCGTGATATTTTTGCTGCCTTAGCCTTTCACCGTCCAGCGAACCGCTTCGCCCGCGAGGAACGGCACCAGCGTATCGCCTTCGATCTCAATCGTTTCCGGAAGGGTGCTTTCTTCGCGGACCAGTTCGACGGTGCCGTCGTTCACCGGCAGGCCGTAGAAATGCGGGCCATTGAGCGAGGTAAATGCTTCGAAGTGCGCCAGCGCGTTCATCTCTTCAAACACCGTGGCGTAGGCGCCGAGCGCGGAGGGGGCGTTAAAGCAGCCCGCGCAGCCGCAGCTCGCCTCTTTACGATGACGCGCGTGGGGCGCGGAGTCGGTGCCGAGGAACACCCGCTCGCAGCCGCTCGCCACCAGCTCGCGCAGCGCCTGCTGATGCACGTTGCGCTTGAGAATAGGCAGGCAGTAGAGATGCGGACGAATGCCGCCTGCAAGCATATGGTTGCGGTTAAACATCAGGTGCTGCGGGGTGATGGTCGCGCCCAGCAGGTCGTTGCCTTCGCGCACGTAATCGGCGGCGTCTTTAGTGGTGATATGTTCAAACACCACCTTCAGGCCCGTCAGGCGCTGTCTGAGCGGCTCCATCACCGTCTCAATAAAGCGCGCTTCGCGATCGAAGATATCGACCTCGCTGTGGGTGACTTCGCCATGCACCAGCAGCGGCATGCCAAGCTTTTCCATACGCTCAAGCACCGTCATGATGTTATCCACACTGGTAACGCCGTGGCTGGAGTTGGTCGTGGCGTTGGCCGGATAGAGCTTGGCGGCGGTGAAGACGCCTTCGTTAAAGCCGCGTTCCAGCTCGTCGGCGTCCAGCGTGTCGGTCAGATAGCAGGTCATCAGCGGTTCGAAGGTATGGTGCGCGGGAACCGCGTCGAGAATGCGCTGGCGGTAGGCGATAGCGGCTTCCACGGTGGTGACCGGCGGCGCCAGGTTTGGCATGACGATAGCGCGCCCGTAAGTTTCGCTGGTATAAGGCACGACGGTTTTCAGCATATCGCCATCACGCAGATGAACATGCCAGTCGTCGGGGCGGCGGATTTTTAAAACCTGGGGTTGTGCAGTCATGGAAGGCTCCGGCTTGGGTAAACAGTCAGTAATGGCTGGTTTTATGCCGGGCACTAAGGATAAGCGTAAACGTTTTCCTTTGCATCCTTTTCATGAAAATTCGGGGGCATCGCGCCCCCGGGCGGGGTTTAATCGGTCAGCGGAATAACGATTTCGCCGGGTTTGACTTCAAGCCCTTTGGCGAATTTTTTCGCCAGCGCCTCGCCGTTGGTGCGATCTTCGCTCAGCACATAGGCCGGGCGCTGCTCAAAGTAGCTGCGCAGTGACTTATTCAGATACGGCATCAGTGTATTGAGCACCGGGGCCATTTTGTCAGGCGTTACGCTACTGTCGACCACTTCCATTTCGCGCAGATAAATCGCGCCTTTGTCTTTATCAAACGTCGGCAGCGCCTTGAGCTTGAGCTTCACCAGCGCTTTCTGGTTGCCGAAGAGCGAAGTCATGTCGAGGCTCGCGTCGCCGGTCAGCGTGACTTTATTCGGCTCTTCGCGGCCAATCGCGCTGCTGAGGTTGGTCAGAACGATATGCGCGTCCGCGACGCCCGGCAGGCCGATATCTTTCGCGTAGTTATTGCGCTTTTGCAGCGCCTGATTGATGTCCTGTTCGGTGACGGTGTACTGCGTGAGCTGGTTACATCCCACCAGCAAGCCGCTGACGATAAGCGCGGCGGCGACTAACATTTTTTTCATAAGCTTCCCTCATTCTGGTGCTGTCGGGCGATCCTGACACAAAGCAGGATGCCCCGCCAGTGGAAGCGGCAAAAGCGGATTCGGCTTAAAACGCCGGTGGGAGCCACCGGCGTGCGGGTCAGATAGCCATTGAGGAGAGCAGATTAATTTGCGTCTGCTTGGCCATGTTGTCGCGGTAATCGGCGACGCGGGTAGGGTAGTTGACGCCCGCCACCAGCGTCAGGTTACGCAGCAGCGGGAAGAGATGAATGTCATCTTCAGAGAGCTCGCCGTTTACGGCGTTTGGCTGGACGATAAGCTTATCGAGCGCGCGCAGGTCGTCGCTGATGTTTTTGATAAGCCCGGCGGAGTGCGCCATATGATCGTCAAACGACCCGATGGCCGCCTCTTTTTTCTCGGTAAAGTAACGGCGCGCCTCCGGCGTGGCGAACTCATCGAACGCGGCTTTGGCGAAGCGCGGCAGCAGCAGGCGGTTAACATAGCCGTTCACGCGGCGCAGCCACTCTTCAATGGCCGGGTTGCGTTTACCAGTCAGTAGCGGTTTGCCGTCGAGGTTATCGACGTAGTGCACGATATCCATGCTTTCCGGCAGGTAACGACTGTCGTCTTTTTGCAGAATCGGGGCCATTTTCTGGCCAATCATGCGGGTGGGAGTGGCTTCGTCATCGTTTGACATCACGATAAGCTCCACCGGAAGGTTCTTGAGCCCGAAAATCATGCGCGCTTTCACACAGAACGGACAGTGATCGTAAATATATAACTTCACGTTTCTCCTCCTGCTCAGGTTACTGATTTTTCAGTATGGTAAAGAAAACGCAGGGGAGCAAATCGCTCCCCTGGTCTTACCCTTCCTGCTCCACGAGGCCCGGTGCGGGCCGTTTATGGCTGAACTGCCACCAGAGCATCAGAAACGTACCGATGCCGATAACGCCGAGCATCGCCCAGGGCAACTCCGGCGTGTTGAGCGCGCGACCGGCGTCAAACAGCCAGCCGCCGCCCGCGTAGCCGAACGCGCCGCCAAAGGCGAGCCCGAGGCGGCTAAAGCCCATATAGCTGCCGCGCGCGCGGGCGTCCGCCAGCGACGCGCTCAGTGTCTCGCGCGCCGGTTCGGCGATAATCGAGCCGATATAAAAGAGGCAAATCAAGGAGAAAAGCTGCTGCAGGTTGCTGGCAAGACCGACCGGCACCAGGCTTAAGGTCATCACCAGCAGCCCGGCCATCAGACGCTGTTCCAGACGAAAGCGCTTTTCGCTCCAGCGCGCCAGCGGATAGAGCAGCGTCAGCGACAGCACGGCTTCAATGGCATACATCCATTTCACCGCCGCCGGTTCGCCCGCGATATCGTTAACCATGACCGGCAGCATCAGCATCACCTGCACCGCCAGCATGTAGTAGCCGGTGAGCGTCAGCACGTAGGTGACGAAGCGCTTGTCGCGCAGCACCCGGCCCATGCCTTCGCGCAGCGGCGTGCGCACGGTGGAGAGTTTCCAGTCCGGCAGCAGCCAGGCGTTGAAGCCTGCGCAGAGCACAAACAGCAGCGCGCCCACGCCGCACACCAGCCGGAAATCATATTGCAGCAGCCAGCTGCCGATAAGCGCGCCGGTAACGGCGCCCGCGCTGTCCTGCATCATCAGCAGCGAGAAAAAGCGACCCCGCTCCTGCGGGCGCACCAGCTTCACCACCAGCGCCGAGCGCGGCGGGTCGAAAAGCGTGCCGCCAAGCCCGGAGAGCACGCACGACACCCACAGCACCCACGGCTCGTGGGCGACGGCCATCGTCGCAAAGCCGGCGGCGCGCAGCAGCATACCGGTGACGATCATCGGACGCGCGCCCAGTCGGTCGGCGATAGCGCCGCCAAAAATGCCAAGTCCTTGCTGCACAAGCTGGCGCAGACCGAGCGCGATACCTACCATCAGCGCGGCCCAGCCGAGGTTGTCGACAAAGCGGATTGAGATCAGCGGAAAGACGACAAAAAAGCCCAGTACCACGAGCATATTGTCAATTAACAGGAAATATTTACCCAGGCTTCTTGCCTGCGACACGCTGGACATTTCCCCTCCAGGGAAAAAAGCGAAGAGACCGGACTATCTTACGGCCTGGCGCGTCCGTTGGCGGCTTTTTGCGCGACAATATTTTTTTATCGATCGCTATGATTGATTCATGAAATTCATCGTTATGCCGCGCGGTGCGTCAAAGAATGGCAGGTTACTGTTTTCACTGTTTTGTTCGCCGCGGTTATAGTACAACGTAAGGCCCGCGATGGCGCGCCGTCCGGGGCAGGAGTCAGGAATAATGCCGAGAAAGGAGCAGGGTATCGATGTTTGGCTACCGAAGTAACGTGCCGAAAATAAGATTAACGACCGATCGCCTGGTGGTGCGTCTGGTACACGATCGCGACGCATGGCGTCTGGCGGACTACTACGCCGAAAACCGCCAGTTTCTGAAACCCTGGGAACCCGTTCGCGACGAAAGCCACTGCTACCCGTCCGGCTGGCAGGCGCGGCTTGGCATGATTAACGAACTTCACAAGCAGGGCAGCGCCTTTTATTTCGCGCTGCTCGACCCCGATGAAAACGAAATCCGCGGCGTCGCGAATTTTTCCAACGTCGTGCGCGGCTCGTTTCACGCCTGTTATCTCGGCTATTCGCTTGGTGAAAAGTGGCAGGGGCAGGGCATGATGTTTGAGGCCCTGACCAGCGCTATTCGCTATATGCAGCGCAGCCAGCATATGCATCGCATCATGGCGAACTACATGCCGCATAACCAGCGCAGCGGCGACCTGCTGGCGCGCCTCGGCTTTGAAAAAGAAGGCTATGCCAAAGATTACTTATTGATTGACGGCGTCTGGCGCGATCACGTGCTGACCGCGCTCACCGCGCGCGAATGGACGCCGGGGCGTTGAGGAGAACATCATGAAACATCAGTTCAGCGCGCTGGAAGCGCGCGTGATTGGCTGCATGCTGGAAAAACAGGTCACGACGCCTGAGCAATACCCGCTCTCGGTCAACGGCGTGGTAACGGCCTGCAACCAGAAAACTAACCGCGAGCCGGTGATGAACCTGAGCGAGGCGCAGGTGCAGGAAGTGCTGGATCAGCTGGTGAAGCGTCACTACCTGCGCACCGTCAGCGGTTTTGGCAATCGCGTCACTAAATATGAGCAGCGTTTCTGTAATTCCGAGTTCGGCGACCTGAAATTCTCGCCCGCCGAAGTCGCGCTCGTCACCACGCTGCTGCTGCGCGGCGCGCAGACGCCGGGCGAACTGCGTAGCCGCGCGTCGCGAATGCATGAGTTCAGCGACACGGCGGCGCTTGAGCGCGCGCTGGAGACGCTGGCGAGCCGCGAAGACGGCCCGTTTGTGACGCGCCTTGCGCGCGAGCCGGGCAAGCGCGAGAGCCGCTATATGCATCTGTTCTGCGGCGAGCCGGACGCATCAACGCTTTCCACGAGCGACGACACGCCCGCGGCCGAGAGCGATGCCCTGACCGCCCGCGTAGAAGCGCTGGAGCTTGAGGTTGCTGAATTACGCCAGCGCCTCGAATCACTGTTGGCACATCTGGGAGAATAATCGTGGCGAAATTACGCGTAGGGGTGGTGGGGCTTGGCGGCATCGCGCAGAAGGCGTGGCTGCCGGTACTGTCGCAGGCGACGGACTGGACGCTCACGGGCGCGTTCTCCCCGACGCGCGCCAAAGCGCTGCCGGTGTGCGACGCCTACCGGATGCCCTATATCGATTCGCTACAGGCGCTGGCCGCGCAGTGCGACGCGGTATTTGTACACAGCGCCACCCGCAGTCATTATCAGGTGGTGAGCGAGCTGTTAAACGCGGGCGTCCATGTCTGCGTGGATAAACCGCTGGCGGACAATCTTGCCGACGCCGAGCGGCTGATGGCCCAGGCCAGACAGCGCAACCTGACGCTGATGGTCGGCTTTAACCGCCGTTTCGCGCCGCTGTATCGCGAGCTGAAAGCGACGCTCGGCGCGGCCGCGTCGCTGCGTATGGATAAACACCGCGCCGACAGCGTCGGCCCGCACGACCTGCGCTTTACGCTGCTGGACGATTATCTGCATCTGGTGGATACCGCGCTATGGCTCGGCGACGGCGAGGCGACGCTTGCGAGCGGCGCGCTGCAGACCACTGCGCAGGGCGAAATGTGGTACGCCGAGCACCATTTCCGTCGTGGGCCGCTTTCCATCACCACCAGCATGCATCGCCGCGCGGGCAGCCAGCGCGAATGGGTGCAGGCGGTGACCGACGGCGCGCTGATTGACGTCACCGACATGCGCGACTGGCGCGAAGAGCGCGGCGGGGGCGTCGTGCATCGCCCGGTGCCCGGCTGGCAAAGCACGCTGGAGCAGCGCGGTTTCGTGGGCTGCGCGCGTCATTTCATCGACTGCGTGCAGAATCAGACGGTTCCTGAAACCGCGGGCGAGCAGGCGCTCCTCGCCCAGCGTGTGGTGGAACGGCTGTGGCGCGAGGCGATGCGCGAGTAACCGCGGCGCGTATCTGCCAGTAGTATTTCCCTTTCAGTCGAGTAGACTAAGCGCTTCGCTGAAAAGCCCCTGACGCCTGCCCTGCAGGCGTCGGTGTTTATGGGAAAGAACAAGAATGAATTTACTGAAGTCGCTGGCTGCGGTCAGCTCGATGACCATGTTTTCTCGCGTGCTCGGGTTCGCGCGCGACGCCATCGTGGCGCGGGTGTTTGGTGCCGGTATGGCGACGGACGCCTTTTTCGTCGCCTTTAAACTGCCGAACCTGCTGCGCCGCATCTTTGCCGAAGGCGCGTTCTCGCAGGCGTTTGTGCCGATCCTCGCGGAATATAAAAGCAAGCAGGGCGAAGATGCCACGCGGGTGTTTGTGGCTTACGTTTCCGGTCTGCTGACGCTGGCGCTGTTTATCGTGACGGTGGCGGGTATGCTGGCGGCGCCGTGGGTGATCCTGGTGACGGCGCCGGGCTTTGCCGATACCGCAGACAAATTCGCGCTCACCTCGTCGCTGCTGCGCATTACCTTTCCTTATATTCTGCTAATTTCACTGGCCTCGCTCGCCGGCGCCATTCTTAATACCTGGAACCGCTTCTCGGTTCCGGCATTCGCGCCGACCTTTCTGAACATCAGCATGATAGGTTTTGCGCTGTTTGCCGCGCCGTACTTTAACCCGCCCGTGCTGGCGCTCGCCTGGGCGGTAACGGTCGGCGGCGTGCTGCAACTCGTCTATCAACTGCCGCACCTGAAGAAAATCGGCATGCTGGTGCTGCCGCGCATCAACTTTAAAGACGCGGGCGCGATGCGGGTGATGAAGCAGATGGGGCCCGCCATTCTCGGCGTGTCGGTAAGCCAGATTTCGCTCATCATCAACACTATTTTCGCCTCGTTTCTGGTCTCCGGCTCGGTGTCGTGGATGTATTACGCCGATCGCCTGATGGAGTTTCCGTCCGGGGTGCTGGGCGTCGCGCTCGGCACCATTCTGCTGCCGTCGCTGTCGAGAAGCTTCGCCAGCGGCAACCATGACGAGTATTCGCGTCTGATGGACTGGGGCCTGCGCCTGTGCTTTTTACTGGCGCTGCCGAGCGCCGTGGCGCTGGGCATTCTCGCAAAGCCGCTTACCGTGTCGCTGTTCCAGTACGGCAAATTCTCCGGCCACGACGCGCTCATGACGCAGCAGGCGCTGGTGGCGTATTCGGTGGGGCTGATGGGGCTGATTGTGGTGAAGGTGCTGGCGCCGGGGTTCTACTCCCGTCAGGATATTAAAACGCCGGTTAAAATCGCCATCGTGACGCTTATCATGACGCAGCTGATGAACCTGGCGTTTATCGGGCCGCTGAAACATGCCGGGCTGGCGCTCTCTATTGGTCTTGCGGCTTGTCTGAACGCGAGCCTGCTCTACTGGCAACTGCGCAAGCGTAAGATTTTCCAGCCGCAGCCGGGGTGGGGCGCGTTTCTCACGCGGCTGATTATCGCGGTGCTGGTGATGTCCGCCGCGCTGCTGGGCGTGATGCAGCTAATGCCGGACTGGGCGCAGGGCACGATGCCGCTGCGTTTGCTGCGTCTCGCGGGCGTCGTGGCGGCAGGCGTCGTCGCCTATTTCGCCACCTTAACGCTGCTCGGCTTTCGGGTTCGCGACTTCGCGCGCCGCACAATGTAAGCGAGCAATATAAAACGCACGCGCCGGGTTGATGCCCGGCGCTTTTTTTTGCGGTTTTTTCGGGGAATACGTCAGCGTGCAACTGCCTCTGGCGGCAATCGCCAGATGTGCGAAAACCTTCCGGCAGGTTTCCCTGCCAGAAAGGGGCGTTGTTAACCTCTGCCTTGCGGTCAGATGGCGATTTTCTTCCCGCCGCGATGCATGCTCGCGGAAGTCTGCCCATTAGCGCCATACAGCGCTGGCTCCTGGTGCGGTTTTAATACCGCCAGCGCCTGCTGGTTGCGGGCCATTTGCCCTTCGAGCAACCAGCCGTTGTGCAGATTCATATCGCGCAGGTGCAGGGTTTTCTGAGTGATCGTCTGCCAGCGCTCCGCCATTTCCGGCTGCGCGCCGCGCTGCGAGTTCTGTTCGCTGCGACGCTGCTGTTCAAGGTAGTCCAGCGTGGCCAGCAACGAGCTTTTCTCTTCGGTGATGCGCTGAAGCGCACTGCCGTTAAGACTGCCCGCGGATAACTGGTGCTGCTCCGCGTCCATCACAGACTTCAGCGAATTCAGTACAGTTGTCATTTGGTCTAACACTTCTGACAGACGGCTCATAGATTATTTATCCTGCAAGAAACTCTGAGCTTCCTGGATAAGCGCATCGGCGATTTTGCCGGTGTCCATTTTCAGCTCGCCATTACGAATGGCGGCCTTCAGCGCTTCCACACGCTCAACGTTGATATCATCAGCGCCTGGCTTCATCAGTTTTGCCTGGGCGCCGCTTAGGGTGACGCTGGCGCTGCCAGCCGCGGTCGTTTCCGTCTGGCGGGCTTTCGGCGCCTGCGGTTCACTGTTTTCGCGCGGTTGCACCGTACTCACTGGCTTCAGGGGGGACGTGCGTTCAATGCTCATTGATTTTTTCCTCATAGAGGGGCTCGCGGCGTAGAGCCGATATCCATCGTTAGTTGATTAACTATATCGGCAGTCACGATGAATTCTTTATAAAGATTACAGGTTAATCAGAATAATCCCATCAGAACCCACAATGCCGCTTACCACCTGGCCTGAGGCCATCCTGACTCGGGCGTTTTGCGCCACTGCCGCATTGTTGAGGGCCCGGCCTTCGCCGTTGATGCTAAAGCCTTCGCCGTTGGCAATTATCTGTACCTGCTGACCCGCTTTTACACGCCAGGACTGGCGCACCATCGTCAGCATGATCGGCTGATCTGGCGCGAGGTCACGCAGGGTAACAGCTTCGCGCGCCTGGTCAAGATTGAGCATAGCTTTCGGAGGCAGGAGATCCAGACGGCCGCGTTCCAGACGGACATTAGACTCATCCAGCATGCCGCCGCGCGCGACAGGCTGACTTGCCACCACATAGTTTCCGAAGGCCTGAACGTTGACCTGCATATACCGTTTCTGATCGCCGCAACGCACCTGAACGCTAAGGTTCCCCCATAAACGGGCGTTGCCGGGCAGACTGAAATCAGGATTGTCGCAAGTCAGTCTCTGCGGCTCCGGCGTTTTCACCGTCACCACCACCGCGTCACTCATGCCTGCGAGACGCTGCAGAAAGAATGGCGTCAGCTGGGCGTTGAGCATATCGGCGAAAAGGCCGGGGCTTAACAGCAGCAAACCCGCGGCGAGACAGAATTTCAGGCTCTTCATTGCACTTCTCCACTATCGGAACAGGGAGGATTCTACTCTGCTCTGTTTTTGTTCAAGGCAACAAATAGCGACGCATTTTGCGTTTATTCCAACGATAACGCACGCGTGAGGGAGGATAAGCTTTGCACACTCACCAGAATAAGTGGAGGAATCATGCTCGATAAACTGGACGCCGCGCTGCGCTTTCAACAGGAAGCTATTAATTTACGCGCTCAGCGTCAGGAGATTCTGGCGGCCAATATCGCCAACGCCGATACCCCAGGCTTTCAGGCGCGCGATATTGATTTCGCCAGTCAACTGAAAAAAGTGATGGATCAGGGCCGCGCGTCAGGCAGCACCATGTCGCTCGCCGTGACTTCAGCACGCCATATACCGGCTCAGGCGTCGACCGGCGCTTCTCTTGATCTGCTTTACCGCGTGCCGGACCAGCCTTCGATGGATGGCAACACCGTCGACATGGACCGTGAGCGTACCCAGTTTGCCGACAACAGCCTGAAGTATCAGACCGATCTGCAGGTTCTCGGCGGCCAAATCAAGAGCATGATGTCCGTGCTGCAGCAACAGTAAGGGTTAAGACGCGATGGCGCTTTTAAATATTTTCGACATTGCCGGCTCAGCGATGACCGCGCAATCCAAACGCATGAACGTGGCGGCCAGTAACCTTGCCAACGCCGACAGCGCGACCGGGCCGGATGGACAGCCTTACCGCGCCAAGCAGGTGGTTTTCCAGGTTGATGCCGCGCCCGGCGCCGCCACAGGCGGTGTGAAGGTGACGGATGTCGTGGAAAGCCAGGCGCCGGACAAGCTGGTCTACGAGCCAGGCAACCCGCTGGCGGATGCCAAGGGTTATGTCCGCATGCCGAACGTTGACGTGGTGGGCGAGATGGTGAACTCCATGTCCGCCTCCCGCAGCTACCAGGCCAACGTTGAAGTGCTGAACACCGTGAAAAGCATGATGCTGAAAACGCTCACGCTCGGTCAATAAAGGAGAGAGTTATGTCGGTGACATCCAACATTAGTGAGAATTACAGCACTAGCAGTGCCGGAAGCGCGACCTCCAGCAGCAGCCTGACCGGGAGTAAAGCGTCTGACCTGCAAGGCAGCTTCTTAACGCTTCTGGTGGCGCAGCTGAAAAACCAGGATCCAACCAACCCGATGCAGAACAACGAACTGACCACGCAGCTTGCGCAGATCAGCACCGTGAGCGGCATCGAGAAACTGAACACGACGCTCGGATCTATCTCCGGCCAGATCGATAACAGCCAGTCGCTTGCGGCGAGCGCGCTTATCGGTCACGGCGTGATGATCCCGGGCAGCACCATTCTGACCGGCAAAGACACCACGACACCGTTTGGCGTCGAGTTGCAACAGGCCGCAGATAAAGTTACCGCGACTGTCACTGATAAGAGCGGGAAAGTCGTTCGTACCATCGAGATCGGCGCGTTGAGCGCAGGTGTCCATACCTTCTCTTGGGATGGTTCGATGAGCGACGGCACTAAGGCGCCGGATGGCTCCTACAACGTCTCCATCGCTGCAAGCAACGGGGGCACTCAGCTGGTCGCGCAGCCGCTTAACTTCGCGCTGGTGAACGGCATTACGCGAAGCAACGGTTCGAACCTGCTGGATCTGGGCACCTACGGGACTGCCTCACTCAACCAGGTACGGCAAATTATTTAAGCCTTCAATCTTATCAGGAGTAAGAAATGGCCTTTTCTCAAGCGGTCAGCGGTCTGAATGCTGCCAGCACCAACCTCGACGTTATCGGCAACAACATTGCCAACTCCGCCACCTATGGCTTTAAGTCTGGTTCTGTTTCTTTCGCCGACATGTTCGCCGGTTCGAAAGCGGGCCTGGGCGTGAAAGTCGCGGGCATTACCCAGGACTTCGGCGACGGCGTGACCACCAACACCGGCCGTAAGCTGGACGTCGCTATCAGCCAGAACGGCTTCTTCCGTCTGGTCGACAGCAACGGCGGCGTATTCTACAGCCGTAACGGCCAGTTGAAACTGGACGCCAACAGCAACCTGGTCAACATGCAGGGTATGCAGATCACCGGTTATCCGGCGACCGGCACCCCGCCGGTGGTTCAGCAGGGCGCAGACCCGATTCCGCTGACCATCCCGACCGCGCAGATGCCGGCAAGCAAAACCACCAGCGCGAACTTCGTGATGAACCTGAACTCCGCTGATGACGTTCCGGCGCAGTCACCGTTCGATCCGGCTAACTCCAGCACCTTTAACAAAGCCGTGCCGCTGACCGTTTACGACAGCCTGGGTAACGAACACAACCTGAAGCTGTACTACGTCAAAACCGCTGACAACAAGTGGGACATCTACAACATGGACACAAGCGTAGGCGGCGCAACCCCGACTACGCCGCTGACCAGCCTGTCCTTCAACGACAGCGGCGCCCTGACGGGTGTCACTAACGCAGTGCCAACGGGCTCTCAGCAGGTTCCGGTTGCGGTTGCCGCGCTGAACGGCTCTGCGGCATTCAGCTTCAGCATGAACGTGACCGGCACCACGCAGCAGAACTCCGGCGCCAACGTCATCCTGACCTCTAACCAGAACGGCTACAAGCCGGGCGACCTGGTGGGTTATGAAGTGACCGAAGACGGCAGCCTCGTCGGCAACTACTCCAACGAGAAGAGCCAGCTGCTGGGTCAGATCGTTCTCGCGAACTTCGCCAACCCGGAAGGTCTCTCTTCTCAGGGCGACAACGTCTGGTCCGCCAGCACGGCGTCTGGCGTGGCGCTGCTGGGCTCTGCGGGCACCGGTAACTTCGGCAAGCTGACCAGCGGCGCGCTGGAAGCTTCCAACGTCGACCTGAGTAAAGAACTGGTCAACATGATCGTCGCGCAGCGTAACTATCAGTCGAACGCGCAGACCATCAAAACTCAGGACCAGATCCTCAATACCCTGGTTAACCTGCGCTAATTGTCTGAAGGGATGGCTTAATGGATCACGCAATTTATACCGCCATGGGCGCAGCCAGCCAGACGCTGAACCAGCAGTCTGTCACGGCGAGCAACCTGGCCAACGCATCAACGCCTGGCTTTCGCGCTCAGCTCAACGCGCTGCGCGCCGTGCCGGTAGAAGGGCTGTCATTGCCAACCCGTACGCTGGTCACGGCTTCCACCCCTGGCGTAAATATGAGCCAGGGGTCACTCGACTACACCTCCCGTCCGCTGGACGTTGCCATTCAGGGCAGCGACGGCTGGCTGGCGGTGCAGGCGCCGGACGGCACCGAAGCGTATACCCGCAACGGTAACATCCAGCGCACGGCGACCGGCCAGCTCACCATCCAGGGAAATCCTGTGATGGGCGAGGGCGGCCCGGTCGTGGTGCCGGAAGGCGCGGAAGTCACGATTGCCGCCGACGGTACGATTTCCGTACTGAACCCGGGCGATGCCCCGAACACCATTGCGCCGGTTGGCCGTCTGAAGATGGTTAAAGCGGGCGCGCAGGAAGTGGTGCGCGGCGACGACGGTCTGTTTCGTTTAAACCCGCAGGCGCAGACCGCCCGCGGCGCGACGTTGCAGGCCGACCCGACCATCAGCCTGATGTCCGGGGTGCTGGAAGGCAGCAACGTGAAACCCGTGGAAGCAATGACCGACATGATAGCCAACGCCCGTCGTTTCGAAATGCAGATGAAAATCATCACCAGCGTCGATGAAAACGAACAGCGCGCTAACCAGTTATTGTCGATGAGTTAATCAACAGGACGACACTATGATCAGTTCTTTATGGATTGCCAAAACCGGCCTCGACGCCCAGCAAACCAATATGGACGTTATCGCCAACAACCTGGCGAACGTCAGCACCAACGGTTTCAAACGTCAGCGCGCGGTGTTTGAAGATCTGCTTTACCAAACCATCCGCCAGCCGGGCGCGCAGTCGTCTGAACAGACCACGCTGCCTTCCGGCCTGCAGATCGGTACCGGTGTGCGCCCTGTCGCCACCGAGCGTCTGCACAGCCAGGGCAACCTGTCTCAGACCAACAACAGCAAAGATGTCGCGATTAAAGGCCAGGGCTTCTTCCAGGTTCTGCTGCCGGACGGCACTTCCGCGTATACCCGCGACGGTTCTTTCCAGGTGGATCAGAATGGCCAGCTGGTGACCGCGGGCGGTTTCCAGGTACAGCCTGCCATCACTATCCCGGCGAACGCGCTGAGCATCACCGTCGGTCGCGACGGCGTGGTGAGCGTGACCCAGCAGGGGACGGCGGCGCCGGTCCAGGTCGGCCAGATTAACCTGACCACCTTTATGAACGACAGCGGTCTGGAAAGTATTGGTGAAAACCTCTACACCGAAACCCAGTCCTCCGGCACGCCGAACGAAAGCACGCCGGGCCTGAACGGTGCAGGGCTGCTGTATCAGGGTTATGTCGAAACCTCTAACGTCAACGTGGCGGAAGAGCTGGTCAACATGATCCAGGTGCAGCGCGCTTACGAGATTAACAGTAAAGCGGTTTCCACCACTGACCAGATGCTGCAAAAACTGACGCAACTCTAAAGCCTGTTTCGGTGTGGCGTGACGCCACACCGAACGCCACTACTGAAGATGAAAGCAATGCAAAAGACCGGTGCGCAACTCTGCCCTTTAGCGATAGCTCTCGCATTGACCCTCTCGGGTTGTGCCTGGGTGCCTTCTACTCCGCTGGTTCAGGGCGCGACGACCGCGCAGCCCGCACCTGCCCCCGCGCCGGTGGTTAACGGTTCCATTTTCCAGTCCGTACAGCAGATTAACTACGGTTATCAACCGCTGTTCGAAGACCGTCGTCCGCGTAACGTCGGCGACACGCTCACGATTGAGCTGCAAGAAAACGTCAGCGCGAGCAAGAGCTCGTCTGCGAACGCCAGCCGCGACGGCAAGACCAACTTCGGTCTCGATACCGTTCCGCGCTACCTGCAGGGCCTCTTCGGCAATGCGCGCGCCGATATCAGCGCGTCCGGTGGTAATACCTTTAATGGTAAAGGCGGCGCCAACGCCAGCAACACCTTCAGCGGCACACTGACCGTGACCGTCGATCAGGTTCTTGCCAACGGCAACCTGCACGTGGTGGGCGAAAAACAGATTGCCATCAACCAGGGCACAGAATTTATCCGCTTCTCGGGCGTGGTTAATCCTCGCACCATTAGCGGCAGCAACACGGTACCGTCCACCCAGGTGGCGGATGCCCGAATCGAATATGTCGGCAACGGCTATATCAACGAAGCGCAGAACATGGGATGGCTACAGCGTTTCTTCCTTAATTTATCGCCGATGTAACAGAGGTGAAAAATGTTTAAATCGCTCCCAGGACTCCTGCTGCTGCTCGTCGCGACCTTCGCGCAGGCTGACCGCATTCGTGACTTAACCACCGTACAGGGCGTGCGTGAAAACTCCCTGATCGGCTACGGCCTCGTGGTGGGCCTTGACGGCACGGGTGACCAGACGACCCAGACGCCGTTTACCACCCAGAGCCTGAACAACATGCTCTCCCAGCTCGGCATCACCGTGCCGGCGGGCACCAACATGCAGCTGAAAAACGTGGCGGCGGTGATGGTTACCGCCTCTTACCCGGCGTTCGCGCGCCAGGGCCAGGCCATCGACGTGGTAGTCTCCTCTATGGGTAACGCCAAGAGCCTGCGCGGCGGTACGCTGCTGATGACCCCGCTGAAAGGCGTCGATAATCAGGTGTACGCGCTGGCGCAGGGCAACATTCTGATCGGCGGCGCGGGCGCATCGGCGGGCGGCAGCAGCGTGCAGGTGAACCAGCTCAATGGCGGTCGTATTACCAACGGCGCGGTGATTGAGCGCGAGCTGCCGACCCAGTTCGGCACCGGCAACAGCATCAACCTGCAGCTGAATAACGACGACTTCACGCTGGCGCAGCAGATTGCCGACACCATCAACCGCGCGCGCGGTTATGGCAGCGCTACGGCGCTGGACGCCCGTACCGTTCAGGTGCGCGCCTCAAGCGGCGGCAGCTCTCAGGTGCAGCTGCTGGCCGGTATTCAGAACCTCGAAGTGAATGTCGCGGTACAGGATGCCAAAGTGATTATCAACTCGCGTACCGGCTCGGTGGTGATGAACCGTGAAGTGTCGCTCGACAGCTGTGCGGTCGCGCAGGGCAACCTCTCTGTAACGGTGAATCAGCAGGCGAACGTCAGCCAGCCGGATACGCCGTTCGGCGGCGGTCAGACGGTAGTCACGCCGCAGACCCAGATCGATATGCGTCAGACCGGCGGCGCGCTGCAGCGCGTGACCTCCAGCGCCAACCTGAACAGCGTCGTGCGCGCGCTTAACGCGCTGGGCGCCACGCCGATGGATCTGATGTCGATTCTGCAATCCATGCAAAGCGCGGGCTGCCTGCGCGCGAAACTGGAAATCATCTGATGCTGACTGATAGCAAATTACTGTCCAGCGCCGCCTTCGACGCGCAATCGCTTAATGACCTGAAAGCTAAGGTCGGCAAGGATCCGAACGGCAACCTGAAACAGGTTGCCCGCCAGGTGGAAGGGATGTTCGTGCAAATGATGCTGAAAAGCATGCGCGAAGCGCTGCCCAAGGATGGGATGTTCAGTAGCGATCAGACCCGGCTTTATACCAGCATGTACGACCAACAAATTGCCCAGCAGATGACGGCGGGCAAGGGCCTCGGCCTTGCGGACATGATGGTGAAACAGATGGGCGGCGACCCTTCAGCCAGCGCTGAAACACCCGCCGCCACGCAAAGCGCTTCGCAGGTGCCGATGAAGTTCGATATCGACACCATGAACAGCTACCGCAACCAGGCGATTACCCAGATTGTGCGCCAGGCGATGCCGAAGGCGCCCTCAAATGAAGAACCGCTCTCCGGCGACAGCAAAGACTTCCTGGCGCAGCTTTCCCTGCCCGCGAAGCTCGCAAGCCAGCAGAGCGGCGTGCCTCATCACCTGATCCTCGCCCAGGCGGCGCTGGAATCGGGCTGGGGCCAGCGCCAGATCCGCAAAGAGAACGGCGAGCCAAGCTTTAACATTTTCGGCGTCAAAGCGACCTCGTCCTGGAAAGGACCGGTCACGGAGATTACGACCACCGAATATGAAAACGGCGAAGCGAAGAAGGTGAAAGCGAAGTTCCGCGTCTACGGCTCCTATCTTGAGGCGCTGTCGGACTACGTGGGCATGCTGACACGCAACCCGCGCTACGCGGCGGTCACTACCGCGGCGTCGGCGGAAGAGGGCGCGAAAGCGTTGCAGAGCGCCGGTTACGCGACCGATCCGAACTACGCCCGTAAGCTGACCAGCATGATCCAGCAGATGAAATCGCTGGGTGAAAAGGTGAGCAAAGCGTACAGCCAGGATGTGTCGACGCTGTTCTGAAACCGCTCAAGTTCTCGTAAGCGCTGCCGATAATTATCGTCAGGACCCGCGTATGAATGTTCAAAAGGAACCTCCATGTCCAGTAGCTTAATTAATAGCGCCATGAGTGGCCTGAGTG
>Ga0157365_10000372_pt1 | contig 19517 bp, 26 predicted proteins | sample AttsexASBM3_FD_111478 | JGI IMG/M metagenome (GOLD analysis project Ga0157365, IMG submission 111478) | Fungus gardens microbial communities from leaf cutter ant in Ribeirão Preto, State of São Paulo, Brazil - Atta sexdens ASBM3 | ecosystem: Host-associated > Fungi > Mycelium > Unclassified ... | reverse complement strand
TCGCCTGGCATGCGGCTTTGTTTCCGACCGGGCGAAACGGGATGTCACGCATTCTGGTGGGAAAGTGGCGTGATGACAGAACCGGCCCGATGCAGGTCGTGTCCGGCCCTGTCGGACGGGAAAAGATCCATTATGAGGCTCCGGCCGCCAGCAGGGTGCCCGCGGAGATGCAGGTCTTCCTTAACTGGTGCAATACCGAGCAAAATCTGGATCCTGTCCTGAAAGCAGCCATCGCGCATCTGTGGTTTGTTACCATTCATCCGTTTGAGGACGGAAACGGACGTATGGCGCGGGCCATCGGCGACCTCATGCTGGCGCGTTCGGAACAGACAGATCAGCGTTTCTACAGCCTGTCAGCGCAGATCCGTCACGAGCGGAAGGAGTACTACGCAATCCTTGAAGCCACCCAGAAAGGTGGTCTGGACATCACGCTCTGGCTGAACTGGTTTCTGGGGGCTCTGGATCAGGCATTTGACCTTGCCGAGCTGGTCCTTGGAAAGGTCATGCAGAAGGCCCGTTTCTGGGACAATCTGGCCGGACAATCAATCAATAGCCGGCAACGTCTCATGCTCAATCGCCTGTTGGATGGATTTGAAGGTAAACTGACCTCATCCAAATGGGCGAAGCTGGCAAAGACGTCGCCGGATACGGCCTTGCGGGATATTAATGACCTCATGAAGCGCGGTATTCTCGTGAAGCAAGCCTCCGGTGGTAGAAGCACAAGCTACGAACTGATTTTTTCTGACAGTTAGAGAGCGTGGCGGAAGAGGCTGCCGACCTTGCGCAGGGCCGAACCGGAGAATGGTGCTTCCTCATGGGTCGGTCGCTCGTCCGGCACCGTCATGGGCTCGCCTGCGACCTCCTGGAGCGTGGTCAGATTGTCCGGATGGCCGTGCACGCGGGGAATGGGGAGGGCTACCAGCTTGTCTTTCACGCTCTTCGGCAGGGAGGGGAACACGTCGATGCCCGTCATCTGGGTCAGGATCGACACTGTCGTCTCCGTCCAGCGGTCGCCGTCCGTATTCTTGACCAGGTAGACGCTCGCATTCTGCGACCGGGGGTCATAGACAGCCTTGAAGAGATAGGTCGGCACGGCGATGCGGTTGCGCAGATACGTGATGGGCTTGATGAAAATTGGACCGGACACGACGTAGACATCACCGTCTGCGACAGAAAGATCCCGAACCCGAGACTCAATGCCCTCCCAGAGATGCCGGTTGTCATCGCTGTTCTGGGGTAGAATATTGGCCAGTGAAAAGCTGTTTGGATCCGCGGCATCTGCCCAGTTCGCCATATGGCCACGGTCATATCCTGATGACCTGTAGTCCGACAGCTCGGAACGGACATTCTCAGGGAGAGAGGGTTCCGGGAAGAATTCGATGCCCTTGCGGTTCGCCCCGCGAGACGCCGTGACGGTCTGGGCCGTCAGATGCTCCGCCGAATAGACCGGCACTCTCAGGCGGTCGTTGAAGAGATCATCGTAGCTCGGATAGCAGACTTCCTGCTGTCCCATTCGGACGTAGAAATCATCGACCGTGGGACGCTGGCCATTGAGAAAGATGGCATCGCAGGTTGATGGCGCATCCGAGGCCGCCGCGTCCCGGACCGGCATGAGCAAGCTGAGGCCCGCAATTCCAAGTCCAAAGACAAAAATCTTTGCGTTCGGAAGCATTTCGTTTTTCCCTTCAATCTAAAGACGAAAATGACACATCACAGACGTTACGTCAATATACGTGACTCATTTATCACATGTGTCTTGTTGACAGGACATCCGGCTCAACTGATAGGGGCTTCAGCAACTCCTGATGGGCTGGGTAGAATGAACGCCGCTGAAATCATTGAAGACGTTGTCCTGCCGCCCGATTTCGACCGGGCTGGTCTTGAGAGGCTTATTGAGGCCAATGATGCTGATGGTATCCCACTGAACGACTTCATGCACCTTGTGAATTCAGGTGACCTGGATGAGGGTGTGATTTCTGTGCTGGTCGACAGGCTTTCGGATGCGGGCATCCGGCTGCTGGGGGAGGGGACAAAGCAGGCGGAACTGGTCGACGAGACTCAGGGCATGGACGGGGTCCGCTCGTATATGCGTGAGGCGGCCAGGGTGCATCTGCTGTCCCATCAGGAAGAGTTCGCCCTCGCTGCGCGCATCAAGACGACGAGGGATGAGCTCATGCAGGCCATTATCTCGGCGCCCTATGTCCTGACGCTGGTGCCGGAGTGGATGGCGCGACTGGAAGAGAGCACGGTCAACCTCAAGGACGTCATCGAAATCTCCCACACCCGTGCCGTCCGCTATGGTGAGGTCGGCGGGGCGAGTGAGGCTATCCTTGCCGACACTGACGCGGCAGATGTGGTGTCCGAGACTGCCGAGCCCGCCGCCGAGGAAGCTGACAATGGCAGGGATCTGTTCGATGGCATCGTAGCCGACCTGCGTGAGCTTGATGGGCTGCGTCAGCGGTGTGTCTCCCTGTATGCGGCCGAGACACTTGAGGGGGCTCCTCCCGGGGTGCAGGTTCTGGCTCCCCTTCTGGATCTCCAGACTGCCACCATGGCGACCATGTGTCTGTCGCCGCTTGCCATGGGCCGCGTCGTCTCTGACCTTCGGGGCATCTATGCCCGACAGGTTGCCCTCGAGCAGGAGCTCATGCATCTGCCGCGCAGTCGGATGCTGTCGAATGGGGACATTCTCACTTTGGCGCGCGGCAACGAGCTCGACCTGCAGGCTGCCATCGACCGCAAGGCCGCCGGCAGTGCCGCATGGGCGGGTTTTGCGAAAACCGTCGCAGATACGGACCTCGCGGCTCGCTTCCGTGCGGCAGCGCTCACGTCTTCAGGCGAGCTGATGATGTCTGTCAGCGAGTTTCGGCCTACATATGAACGCATCTCGAAGCTGGACCGCAAACTGTCGCGGGCCAAGGAGGAGATGATTACGGCCAATCTGCGCCTGGTCATTGCCATGGCCAAGCGATACCAGGGCCGAGGCGTGGCGCCGCTTGACCTCATCCAGGAAGGCAATATCGGCCTGATGCGCGCCGTCGAGAAGTTCGAGCACACCAGGGGATACAAGTTCTCCACCTATGCCACGTGGTGGATCCGCCAGGCCATCACGCGCGCCATTGCCGACCAGGGAAGGACGATCCGCATCCCGGTCCATATGGTCGAAACCATCAGCCGCGTACTCAAGGCCGGTCGCAAGCTTGCCGTCGAGAACGGGGTTGAGCCGACATCTCATGAAATTGCCACCGAGATGGATGTTCCGGTCGAGAAGGTGCGACGGGTCATGCGCATCGTCCGTGAGCCCATGTCCATCCACACGCCGGTAGGCGAGGATGAGTCATCGACACTTGGTGATTTCATCGAGGACAAGAACGTCACACTGCCATTTGACGCCGTGGCGCAAACTCGCATGAAAGACGCAATTTCCGAAGTCCTGAAAACCCTGACGCCGCGGGAGGCGCTGGTTATTCAGCACCGCTTCGGCGTGGGCGTCGGCAAGGATGACCGGGATTCCACGCTGGAAGAAGTTGGCCTCATCTTTAACGTGACGCGCGAGCGGATCCGCCAGATTGAATCCAAGGCTCTCAAGAAGCTCCGCCACCCATCAAGAAGCCGTCGTATCTACAGTTTCCTTGAAGACTGACAAGAACGACGAGTGTTTCAAGGAGCTCGTCTATATTCTGGAAAACAGCCTGCCGGAGGCCACATGTCAGACATCAGAACATCAGAAGCCTTCGATGCATGGCTCGACAGCAGGCTCCGGGAGCTCAGGCTGGCGCCGTTGGAAGAGCCTCTGCCCCAGTGCATCCTCGATGTGCTACCGCAAGACCTGAGGGAGGAACTCCAGGGCGGGACAGGGCCTGGCCAGGCCGGAGCAGCGGCGCGATGAAGCACCTGGTTCTCGACGTAGACGGCGTCATCCTGAACTGGCTCGGCAGGTTTGTCGAATACATGGATGTAGACCATGGTCTTCCGCCAGCCCACCCGCCAGGTGAGCTGAAGGATTACTCCATGCAAACCCTGTATCCTGACCTGACGTCGTCGGAAATCTTCGCGCACATTGTGCAGATGTCGCGCTGCGAGCATCACTTCTCCACCATCCCGTTCAATAATGGTGTGCTTGAGGTCATTGCCAGGATGCGGGAAGTCCATCCTGGCCTCTCCATCTCTTGCGTGACGTCGGCCGGTGTCGGAGAGGAGATTGCGCGGTTCAGGGCGACAAATCTGGCAGAGCTGGCCCCTGATGCTCTGGTTGTCCTGCCGCTGAACGCGGACAAATCCATCGCGCTCTCGCGTTTCCCTGCGGGCAGTCTGTTCGTCGATGATCTCGTGAAAAATCTCGAGGCTGCGGATCGGGCAGGTCTTACACCGGTTCTGTTTGCCACCAGCTACAACGAGGATGCCGGATGGTCCGGACTATGCGTGCGGGACTGGCAGGAGCTTGAAACGCTGGCGATGGAGACTCTCGACCGCGGAGTGCGGCCTGAAGATCCCGTCTACGCCGCGCGCATCATGTGAAGGACAGCCAGGCCGTCCATCCCGAAGGGCAGGTGAGGTTGCCACGGCCTGCCCTTGTCGGCACCTGCGCAGAGTGCCTCACGCAGGTGCCGCAACCTCAAGAAATTCACCGAGCGCGTGGCTTTCGATGACCAGCATGTCTGCTCTTCAATGACGGTGGAAAGAAGATCACCAGCCTCCTGAACCACCGACCAGTATGAGCAGACGTCAGCCAGTCCGTCATCAATCTCGGCCTGGTGTTTCCTCGCTGCCGCCCTGGATCTTGCAGCCAGAAGCTCGAAATACCCGGCCTCGCACTCCGAGAGTATCGCGATGTCACTCGACAGCTCCTCGACAGACTGCCCGCCATATCGAACCAGAACAATCCGACTCAGTAGAAACTGGCTCAAGGGCTTCTCCGGTTAACATTTCAGACCCGTGACGTGTCAGCGGGAGCATGAGCTGCAGGCCTGTCAGGGCAGGCCGTGAGGGTGACAGGTAATTTTTGCCTGAGACGGGGGTGAGGGTAAAGCGTTTTCTGATGTGGTCTTTCTGGACTTGGCGCAAAACCAGAATTTATGTCCATCTTGGTTTATAAGTAGATCAGCTTTTGCACACAGAGATGGTTTCATGCCCGTGAACCACCTCCAAGCGTGCGAGAGCATCATGAACTACACACACAGTGAACTGTCTCGAGTTGCCCGCAGCCAGCTTGCGGATGGGGTGAGTGGCAATGGCGTTCTGAGCGACATCGCACTGAAGCAGGCCGTGTTCGAGCTTGGTGAAGCGTCTTCCCGCAAAACCATCGCAATGTTCAATGCGGAGCTGGTCCTGGATCTGGTGCAGTCATTTGCTGATGCAGAGCCGGCCGCTTCCGAGACCCTGCCGTCCCTGACAGTCGCTCAGGACAGCGAGGATGCGTTCTGCCTGCGGGTGACGGGCGTGACGGGGCTGGACAGGATCCGCCACGCCATCTCGCGCGGTGAGTTCGCCGTTCCCGTCGTTGTCGGCTTTGACGCCTCTCCGAACCGTCCGGATGATGGCGTATGGTGCCTGATGACGTCTCCCCCCAACCACCTCATCAATGGCGCCAGGGCGATGGAGATGCCGTATCTCCCGGTTACCGCCGAGAGCGTCGGCGTGGACGAGACGTTCGCACGCCATGTGGGCGCGGCTATGGATGCCTACGGCGCGGTGCTGAACAGTGTGCCGCGGAACATTGAGGCTTCCTCGGACCCCGTAGGCAACAAGGCCGAGACGGTCGCATTCAGAAACATCGACGACCTGCCGTCTTTCAGCACCGAGGAGCTTTTCTCCAAGGCAACGCGCGCCGCCAGGAGCTTCATGGAAGACCAGCGCAACGAGGCCGACGCCACCCGCCTCATGAATATCTTCCACAAGCCGGTCGCCGCCTGACCGCCACGTATCTACGCAGTCATGAGAAAGGGCATATGCAGGGTGAGCCCCTCATATGCCCTTTCTCATGACTGCTACCGTCGCCCCATGCACCCTCTGACCGGATACTCCCTGAGCACCAACCGTGTTCTTTGTTCGTTTTTTTTGCGACTTCCAGGGGTCTTCCGTCGGCTTGGACCAGAGCAAACCAAGCAAAACAACGGCAAAAATGAAGATTACATATTATTAACCTAGAGCGCCGATAATTCGGGGTTTTTCGAAGGAATGGCTTTCCGGACTTCTGACATCCATCTGAATTATCGAGATTTTATGCTCACTGACCATGGATATGCCAATTTCGTGAACAAGCAAAAAACGACATGGTTTTTCGGATTATTAACGATAGGGGGAAAACCGTCTTAGACTTCCTGCGTAAAACTCCTTGTTCGCGGTCAATTTCATGGACTAATCATGTTTCTGTTGATGCCATCGAATACGGAGAGAGACAAAACAAGATGATGACCTTCGCCAAGACAAATAATGACTCCCTGATTATGATTTCGTGGGAGATGACCAAGTCTGATATCAAGGCTGGTGTCGAAATGCCGAACGGTTCACTTGTTCATTTCGAGTCTATTCTGGAAAAGCTCAAGACTCTTGCCAGTCAGACGGATGTCAGCTTGCCGGCCGCGCCGGTCATGTCTTCTGAAGCACTGGTCCCTGTTGTTCCGGTCGAAAACTCCATCATGCCGGACCGCATCATTTGCCTGGAAGACGGCACCGAACACGTGATGATGGCGCGTTACCTGAAGCGCCGCTTCGGCATGTCTCCGGACGCCTATCGTCGAAAGTGGGGTCTTCCGTCCGACTATCCGATGGCATCCCCGCAGTACAGCGCCGCCAAATCCCGCAAGGCCAGGGAGATCGGCCTGGGAACCGCCGAGGCTCGTCTGCGGGATGGCCGACCCGTCCTGAAGGCCATCAAGGGTGGCCTCAGCGAGTAAGTCGCTGTCAGAATTTTCAGATGACCAGCAGCAGGGGTGGCATGCCCTGCTGCTGGTTTGTTGAAACCCCGGGGGTTGAATGATAATCTGTTGTCATTAAGACAATCCTGGCGGTCCCATGCTCGATTTGAAATCTTATCTGGCGTCTGCGGTTGCCTCTATCCAAAGCATGGTTGGCCGTCTGGCTCCGGACATGTTGCCAGACGTGCCGCGGCAATTCTTTGTCCTGAACAATTTTGCGCTCGGCGGAACGGCCGGGCTCGCTGGTTATCTGGTCTGGAACCACTTCAGGTCCATCTTCGTCATTCCTGTCTCCTACAGTGCCATCATATTGCTGTTCGCGAGTGTTTGTCTTCTGGCCCGGCGCCGAATGACAGAGCAGGTCGAGGCCTTCGTGAAGGATCCTGTAGCAGACCAGTCCCGCAAGAGAAAATCGCTCGCCATCGAGCTGACCGTCGAGAGCATTGTCGTGTCATTGCTGATGTGCGGAATGCTGATGCCGAACGTTTCGATGAACTTCTGGCCTGACATCATCTCCATTCAGCTTCTTCACCTTGGCAGTCTGGTGTGCTTCATCCGGCCGCTCAGCTTCCCCAGAAACGATGGCGAGCTGGCGCGACTCAGGCGGGTGGTCCTGTATCCGAAACTGCCGGAAGACTACTCGCCGGCAGGCTATTCGAGGCTCAGGCGCAAAGCGGGCTGAGCGCGACCCGAGCACGGGGTCTGGCTCTTTCCCAGCGTGTCGTGCACAGTTTGGACATGACCGAAGCTGTTCGCACACCTGTCCGACACGCTGCCTCGCTTGCCATGCGTCGAGAGATCCGCGGGGTCAGGCCGTTGCCCATCCTGTCGCTGAACCGGGATGGCGACATATTCATTCTCTCGGAGCTGAACATCCCCGACGCGTACGACCTGTGTGACACGGGATCGGCACGGCTGTTTTATGTGACCAATCACAACGGATTCCCTGTCAAAACAGAGGATTGCGGTGTATTCAGTCGACAGCAGGACGTCGCCGGCTGGATGCTTGATGAGGGCATCACTCTCACGGGTGCGCAGTTTTTCGGGCACTATGACCCGCGACCGAGCCTGGGCTTTTCCATTCGATATGTCCGCAGCCTGCGCGAGACACGTGCCCTCACGCGCCGGCCGACACCGGGTCTGCAGGGAATCGAGGAACTGATCTGAATCGCAAAGGTTGCAGCCACTGATTCCGTTGCGTTATTGCGGAGTTGGAGGGAGCGGTCATGTTGTTGGGTCAGAGGTATCGTCACAGTCGGCGCGTCAGCAACATCAGGGCGCTGGCGTCAATGAAGCAGCTCATCCTCGACGGTGTCGCGACCGGATCCGACAGTATCGAGATGACTGCCGTCATTCATGCCGAACTGGCGTGCGTCTGTGGTGGCCTGGTATCCATCAATCACCCGGAACATCCGGACTACGACGCCTGGCTCGCGCTGACGGGATGGTGTGACGACTACAGGCTCAGCGTCAGCCTGCGGCAGAACACGCGGGTCTGGGATGCTAAATGCGTTCTCACGGCCCTGCCCAGAATGCCATCGCCACTGGATGAAACGCCTGCGATGATGCTGTCGGTGGTGTCATGACGGTGGGGCAGGGTGAATTCGCGACAGTGCCGAACGACATCATCTCGCCGGGTGTGTTCCTGCGACAGCGTCGCCAGGCTGCCAATGGCGCTACAGCCGAGAGGCTTAGGGAAGCCCTGCTGCATGAGATCTGCGATGAACGAGGGTCATCAATCAAGCTGAAGGTCTATTTCAGCGTGGAGCAGTTCGGTGATGACCTCGTGAGCATCAACCATGGAGGTCACCCGGATTTCCCTCTCTGGGTCGACCTCAACAAATGGGCCGCGCGGCGCGCCCTGGTCCTCAAGCTTGTCCAGAGGAAGACGGCATTCTCCGGCGTCGGCCATGTCTACGCCCTGCCGAATACCGGCGTCATCCTCTCAAGTTCCAGTGCGCGATAATCCACACAACTGCCATCATTCATGCGTATAGTCTTCCGCACGGTCAGATGACCAGGAGGAGTTCACCATGCGTCGCATCCGTTCATTCGCCCCGGCCCTGGCCGCGGCCTTTACACTGGCACTTCCTGCCGGGGCCGTTGCGCATCCCTTCGGCGGCGGCCCCGGCGGCTTCGGCGGGCCGGGTGGTGGCTTCGGCGGCCATCATGGCGGTGGGTTCGGACGGGCCCTTCTCGGCGGCCTCGGGGCCGGGCTGGGCTTTGGCATCGGCGCAAACATGATGATGGGTGGCCCGGTGTATGGCGGTTATGGCTACCCCGGTTATGGCTATGCTGGTTACGGGTATCCGGGGGGGTGCCCGTATGGTTCGGTGCCCCAGTCCTATGCCACGCCGTATGGCTACCAGATGGTCTGTCAGGCCGTCCCCGTGACCCCGGTGGTGCCCATGCCTCCGGTGGTCACACAGGGCCCTCTGTTCTGAAGCCTCAGGGGGCAAGCCTCTCCGGCGCATGGGCCAGACTGGCGTAGAAATACGCATCCTCGAGCACGGCCCGTGAGACGAAATTTCCATCGACCATCGAAGCGACCACGCGGGTCAGCCTCATCATGTCCCACGCCCGCGTAGAGGACGCCCCGACGGGCATGGATCTGTGGGAATCCCCGAGCTCGGCAAGACAGGCTGTTGCGATGGTGCGGGCACTGGCCAGATCCGGATACTGGCGTTCGTTCAGCCCGCCATTCTTGAGGATGTGGTTGCCCAGCTGTAAGAGCTTCGTCATCGGTTCGACGACATGCACCCGGCCCCTGGGAATTTCCGACATATGGTCCTCACTTGTTGCGTCTCTTCAAAAATCCTTATGGTAAAAACGCTTTTTAGTCAATGGACTTATGACGGGCATCAGGTGAAGGCCGGGCCTACACGCTGATGTTGATGGCCCACCACAGCAGGTTGACGACGTCCGGGCAGGCCCGGTCTGCCTCCTCCGGCGTGAATGGACGGCTTCTGGCATGGACGCCATTCGAGGATGTGACATCCAGAACGGCCGGACCGAAATCCCGAGTGGCGATAAGCCTGCAGGCGCGCTGGGGGATTCCTGAGACCTCGATGGCCAGGGCGGGAAGATTGTTGTTGTAGGCGATGGTTGGCTTGACGACGATGGGGCCGTATCCGAACGGAGAGGTCACGGACCACCCGGTGTGACTCACAAGGTGCCCCTGCATTTCCGCGTACATGAAAACCTTGTCTGGCGAGATGGCATCCAGATTGACCGTGCGGCTGTCGTTGCCCGTCGAGATATTGCTCTGGATGCTCAGGACGGTCGACTGCATCAACGTGATGACGTCTTCGGTTTCGGACTCCGCGAGACTGTTCTGGTAGTAGTTGTAGCCATACGCCAGTGCGCAGAGCATGAGTACTCCGGCGGCCTGGTTCTTCAGCCTGTTCGGGTTGCCGGCGTAATCCAGCATCAGTGACCTGATACGGTCCTCAATCGACCTGACGAATGGATGCATGATGATACCCCGGGCCTGTGCCCCCCAAGGATACCCGTCGTGTCCGGTGGAAATCAGCCCTAAACTTCAGGGAGCGCCGATAAGGCCCTGTTCATGCAATCACGTGCACGCACAGGCGTCACGAGTGCGCCCGGACTGAGCAGACCTTCCACGTAAAGCTCGTGGACCTGAAGGAGCTTGCCGGAAAACCCGAACCTGTTGTCGATTTCAGCTACAAGCGCGCAGACGGGCAGGGGAAGGGACACAATCTCGAAAAGATCCTCGTATGCCCGCCTGATGTCCGCGCCGTTCCGAAGCAGCAGGAAGAGCAGGGCGATGGAGGGGCTGCGCGAAACACCGGCATGGCAGTGCACCAGCACCCTGGCCTTAGGGTGCTCCAGGAAAACCTTGGCTGCCCGGTCCACGACATCGCGGGCCGCGTTATTCTCCGTTGGCATGAAATGGGGGCCGGTATCCCTGACCGGAAGGCTGAACAGCCAGGGGTGAGGACGCGGCACGTCGCCACGCTCTTGCGGCATAACGAGGTCCAGCACCACGTCTGGGGCGAAGGCCTTGCGAACCGCGGCCAGCTGGTTGAGGCCGCACACACGTATGCAATCGACAGGTCGCAATCCCATATTCCCCAGGTCCATTCCCTATATTTCGCGGAACGAAAAAGGGCGCCTGGTGGCGCCCTTTCCTGACTGTCCGCATAAGGACAGTCAGCCCACGACGGGGCCGTACGGCTTGCGGGAAGGCAGTCCGGACAGGAACATGGCGGTCAGGCCGACGAGAGGAACGCCGCCCGTCATGAGCAGACAGAAATGATAGAGGAGGGTCGTCGACATGAGATTCTCTCTTGTGGGGACGCAGAGCGGGATGCATCTGAAAAAATGTTTTGGCACTATATAGATGCCAGCGTGATTTCGTGAACACGTCTATAGCATGTCTGTTATGTTTTTCGTGAATATGTCTTACCGTCTTCCCCGCAGGCGCTCTTTACGGCGACCTGTTTCAGGATCGGCAGGTGACCCATGCAGCAGCAATCCGTCATGGATGACACTGGCTCCCCGGTGAACGGCGACAGTCTGCGCAGGACTGAAATGCTGAACGACATCAGGGAAGCCCAGACCAGGTTGCGCCTCCAGCGGCTGCGGAAGCTTCTCCCCCTGGCGATGGCGCAGGTCGAGGACCGTGGCCTATGGGATGTCGACGTGTCGTTCATCGACGGTCGGATGCGAAAGGGTGGGACCCGCAATCTGATTGTTGAGCGGTGTGTCTACAACATGCTGCCCATCGAGTGGACAGAGTACATGCGCTCCGAGCGCCTGGTCGCCTATACCGACGGATCCTTCAGTCCTGGCTCGCACACGCGGTCCGGGTTGCCGACAGGTGGTTTCAGTTTCGTGGTGATGGACAGCCAAAACAACATGGTCATGCACGGCGGAGGAGTTCTGGCGGCCGGGGTGCGCAATTCCGCAGAGTGTGAGTATGCAGCCGTCCACGCCCTGCTGCACAGCCTGCCGGAGGGGACTGACGTCCGGGTCCGAACTGATTTGCTGGCCATTATCGACATGGCGGCGAACAAAGGGCGGGAGGTGTTCCTCTACGAGGATCTGGTTGCCCGGCACGCAGACGTCAGCTTCGAAAAGGTGCGCGGGCATCACCTGAGCCTGGGAAACCACATCGCCGACAGCATCGCAAAGTCGTACCGGAAGCTTCATGACAACCAACTGACCGAGGCCCTCATCGAGTCACCCGCCTACAAGCTGAGCTTTTGAAAGGAGAGAGGCCACCCCGTTGGGTGGCCTCTCAGATGAAGCGGGTGGGGGTGATACCCGGGTCAGGGGCGTGCTGGGAATCTCGGCGGCAGGAGGGTGATGTTGAAGGTCACACCGTCTCCCGCGGCCATCACGATACGTCTGGGATGCATGCCGCCGAACCCACCTTCGGGCCCTCCGGGCCTGCGCGGCCCGTCCCACAGACGGGCATGGTCGGTGAAGGTGTGATTGAACCACGGACCGGGGAAAGGCGGCGGTGCCTCCGGCTCGGGGACGACTGTTGAAAGCGTGACAGGCTTGGGCGCATGGGGCTGCGTCAGGGTGGCGTCGACCTGGACCAGACCTCCGGGAAGCTCGGCCGCCTTGACGAAGAGCGTCGTGGCGCCGTCGGTATTCGAGATGGAAGAGGAAGATCCGTTGTTGGCAGGGGGCGTCCGGCCGGGAATGAGACGCAGAACCGCAGATGATGCTTCAAGCAGGCTTGAATGCTCGCCTTGGCCCGCGCTGACCTCGACCTGCACAATGTCGGACGTCAGGGCGGGGTCTGACGGTTGGCCAGGAGGCCCCGCGACGGCGCGGGATGCGCCGGCCGAGCAGGTGGCAAGAGCCAGGGCACTCAGGGCGAAAGCAAGTTTGCGTCTGGACATATCATGACCCTCGAAAGCATTTAGACCAGATCGGTCTGCAGGCCATAATAGATCTGTGATGTCTCGATTTCAAATATAAGCAATCAAGATAAACCCCGCGTATTTGTTGTGTTTACTGATTTGGTGTCGACCAATTACCATTTGTCACAGCGGGAATGCGGCCCTCCACCAGATCTGAAGTGCGACGACGCAAGTCCATACCTGCATGACCGCATGGTTCGTGTGATTCGAAATGAAGATGGTGAGAAAGGCCTTCCGTGGTATCATCCTTCCGGGTTTTCAGGTTTGGATTTGGAATCGGACGTGAGCGACAGGCAGGACAACGGGGAAGACGAATTCGAGACGCCGCGTGCGGTGCGGGCTGTGACCGAGGTTCAGCGTGGCCGGATCGACGAGGTTCTCGACCGTGAACGCAATTCCGTGCTGCCCGATCCGGTTCTCGAGACGCTTCAGGGCCCGGATGTGGCTGTCGTTCGTCATCAGGGGCCGTCCAGCGATTACCTGGAGGAGCTTCGTTCCATTGCGAAGCGGGACATCCATGCCCGGAGCCGCGGCGTTTTGGCCGGACAGGGTGTGAAGGCCTCCATTGATATCGAGGGGTCGGCGGCCTGGAACAGTACCTCTGTCTCCCAGTCGACCATCGACGCCTATACGAAACGGGCCAACCAGCTGTTCTCCCGGTATGTCCGAGAGAGCAACCTGCCCGGGGGCACGGATATCTCGGGCATATCCCTGGTTTACTGGGTCAACTGGGCTCTCTCTCTCAAATCGGCTGTACGCCCTTCGACGTGGCGTCAGTATCGCCAGAGTCTCCTTCACTGCCTGAGCGGCATGGTGTCCGAGGATGCCGGTGAGGCCATCGCCCTGCTGGCGACGGATATCCGTGAGCGGTCTGTGGACGCCTATGCCGGTCGCAGGACGCGTCAGATTGCGGCGAGCGAGGATGCTGCGGTCAATCCGGAAGAGCCGAGGCGGAAGACGTCATCGCTAAAGGAGAAGCGGTTCCCGAAGCACGATTTTGACCGGATCCGGATCTGGCTTCGGACCCACAGCCGTTCGCGACGGGCGAGGGCGTTGTCCCACTGGCTGCAGGCTGGACTTCTGACCGGGCTGCGGCCGTCCGAGTGGCGTGCGGTCTATCTCGATGTCGTCCCGGACGAGCGTACGATTCATGGCCGCAGGGTCAGGCTTTATGTCCTGAATGCGAAGGCAACGAACGGACGAGGACCTGGCGACACCATCCGCACGCTGGACCTGTCGCATTTCTCCGACAAGGAGATCTTCGCCGTGCGCCAGATGGCGGATCTGGGGCGCCTGTGGTCATCGGAAGACCGGTTCAAACTTGAGCAGGCCGAGTGTGCGAAGCTGCTGACCAACGTCGTCCGGAGGCTCTGGCCTGGTCGAAAATACCGCTACTCGCTGTATTCCTGCCGCCATCAGGCTATCGCGAACTGGAAATCAGTGATGTCACGGGAGCGGGTGGCGGCCCTGGCAGGGCACGGATCCATCGTCACTGCAGCGGAAAACTACGCCCGCCGGCGGTCCGCCTGGATCCCGGAGGCAGTGCGCGCTCCCCAGCCTATCGCCTCAGAACTGGATCTGATGTCCCGCCGCACCACCATGTCGAGACAACGGGAAGAAAACCGCCGAGCCGCGTTCAAGAAAAAAGGACCTGACGCCAACCCATTCACCTGAAGCGAATAATCTGTCGGATAGTTTGTGGAAAGCCTTTTGATGATGTGATAACTGTTTATGGTCATAAGGTAGTTTCACGAGAGAAGACCATGAGCCATAAAATTGTCATGCCTGCTCGACCGATCGGCTTTATTGCTGGTGGAGATGGTGTCTTCAGGATGGATACGCCGGCCGAACACTTTGCCTGTATGCGCCAAGGCGATGCAACGTTCTCGCCGCTCCTGAACATCGGCATCATCGGTCCGTCAGGGCCGCTCGAGGACCTCGGAATATTTTTTCCGGGAAGTTCGATACACGCCCTGTATGAGAATGAAGAGCCGGTACGTGCCGAGGTCCTGCTCCAGCTGGGCACCGTCGACCCCGGTGAGGTAGTCTTCCTGCATCACGAAGCAGACAATGTGCTCGAGGTTTCAGTAAAGCCGCGCCCCAAGCCCACGCTGTCCGATTTCGCCCCCGGCACGACGGGACCAAACGGCTCCAGGCTGCTTGTGGACGCGGAATTCAGGCGGACGGCAGACCTGGAATTGAGATCGACGTCAGTCCGGTATCTGCCGACCGCGCGCCTCAATCTTGGCGCCCTGGAATTGCGCGGTGGTGTCGTGCTGCGAAACGGTTTCTTCGTCGTGTCTCTGGCCAGCCGCAAGAGCGCTGCGCCGCGCGCCATACCGGTCAAGGCAGCCTGAGGCCGGTCAGCTGCCAGTTCGCATCGAGCGCATCTGCGTCTCCAGGGGGTCATCGGTACCGGACAGCGTGACATCATGGCTCGGTGCGTCATCCGCACCGCATGTGGGAATCCCCTGGCCCAGTCCTACCTTGGAGAAGGAGGCATTGTCCGGGCCGGGTGCCAGACACATGCCGAGATCCGGCTGAAGGTCCTGGTCCTGGATGTAGAGTGTCGCGCCGCACCCGGCGAGGGTCAGGGCCACCAGCCCCACGAGCACGGCGGTCACGGACTTCGCGTGGCGTGCATCCTCAAGAGCTTCAGTCGAAACGTGGACTTTCAGATCACCACTGTGCACGAATTTGGACATATGCTGCGCTCTCCAGGCCTGTCGTGGTAAAACCATTTTACCGGACGCACATGAAAGGCGGGATGCGATGTTCAAGGTCACGTTGGTCTTCAACGACGACAGGCAGGCCCTCTTCATCTTCCTGGACCAGGATCCGCCACCGGCGATTTATCATTCAGGACTTCGTGTAGGGCCGACGCTTGATGCGAACGCGGCGGCGACGCTCTATCTGGGCGCAGTGCCGCTCTTCAGTATCACGGATGCCTGCCTCGACGAACTGAAGGGGGCCAGAGAGTTCTTTGTCTCGAACATGGCCGATATCGACGCGGCCCGCCCGGTGGCCCTGCGCATGCCATGACGCCTATGGTTTTGCCCCGTGGCGGTTGGGCCTGTGGGCCGGCTTGAGCGGCTCAGTGGAAATCAGGGTGACGTTGTGTGCCTCGACGAGCGAAGGTGGCTCCCAGTTCTCAATCATGCGGCTGATGACGCCATCCGGCACGACCTGCGCCCGGTTGCGGTTTCTGCCGCGCAGCGTCGCCTCGGCGCATTCAATACCCACCATGTTAACGCGGGCGCCGTATGCCATCGCGAGGTCCGCAATCTGGCCGCGGCGTTGAGGATTGAGGTTCGTCTGGTCGACGATGAAGGAGGTTCTGGATGCCAGCAGTTCCTTCATCATGGCCTTGGCCCGCTGTCGGACTTCCCCCTGGTCCTGCGTCGCTTTGACGCCCAGCTCGACGCGCAGATCGTCCATGGACACAACCGGCCTTCCAGCCGCGTTGGCGGCTACCCAGCTGGACTTCCCGGTTCCCGGCAGGCCACAGAGCATGGTGACTTCGAAGGTTTCGTCCGTCGTGTCGTAGAGATGGGCATTCAGCGATATCGTGCTCTTCCTGTTATTGAGGAAAGCCAGTCGCGTGTGTGCGTTCGGGAAAGGGTAAGGGGCATCCCAGCAGCCGGCCTCCTGCGCGAGCTCGGCGAAGACGCTCACATTCAGGATCCCCTGTTCGTGTTGTGCCGCATCGGCGCATCGGCGTCCGCGTGAGTCAGCCACAGCCTGGAGGTGAAGAAGTCTGTTCGGTGCAAGAAGGCTCATCCGTGCAAGACTGCGCTCGATGCCGGCCTGACTTTTCTTGGAGATCCAGAAGGGGACCTGGTGGAACGCGATGATGGCGCAGACCACCTCACGGAATGCAATGTCCGCATTCTGACGCCACAGGATGCGCCGGGCCATCGCAGCCCCTTTCGGAGAATGATAGGGGTTCCCGATGTCCCCGTCTTCCTTGATGGTGCGGGTCATTGGCTTGGCGATGTCATGCAACAGAGCCGTGGCCAGCAGAATTCTGCCCTCTTCGGAACCCGGACCACCCAGCTGCTCGCACAGTGCCAGAGCCTCACACACCACCATCTTCGTATGAGTCCATACGTCGCCTTCTGCATGATGCAGCGGGCTTTGGGTGGATGAGGCCATGCTGGCCACCAGACCTGATGTATGCTCAAGGCCGTCCAGGGCGGCGAGGCCTGAATCCGCCAGTCCGTCGAGGATGGCGCTGACAGAGGGCAAGTCCTCCGGCCAGCTGGGTTGCGTCTCGGATATGGTTCCGGGGCTGCTCATGGCATGGAAACTTTCGTTGAAGGGGCAGCCACGAACTCAGGAAAGACATCCATCTGCCGGGACAGCAGGTTCGGCACAATGAGGCGGCTGTGCCAGTGTTCATCGGCGGCGAGAATGGTCTGGGTGAAGTCGGGCCGCACATACTTGGACCGCCCGACCGTCATGCCGTCCCGCTCCTCCTTGAGATAAAGCCCTTCAGACAGACCGGACTGATCCATTCTGGCCAGACGTGCATCAAAATCATCGCCGGCCCTGTTGCAGCTGATGCGCAGGTTTTTCTGCCAGTCCGCCGTCTGGTAGAGGGAGGGCCCTACGAGGCGCTGAAGATCCTTTTCGCACCTGATTTGCCCTTCGAAGAGAACCGGCACATGGGCGATGGGCAGTCCTTGGCAGAGAGCGTGGCGAGCGCGCGTATCGAGGAACTGCCCCGTCTCGAGGTCGAAGATATCGAACTCCATGAAGAGGTGCGGCAAGGCGTCATAGAATATCGAGTGTGTGGCTGCCATCCACTCACCATAGACGATGAACCGGTCCTCGAAGCGGCTCAGCAACGCATCCTGATGCGCGCGGGCCCAATCTTTCATCAGGTTGAAGTGACGCTCACGCCAGACGTCCCGACTGGCCACGTCCAGGTAATGGCCACGGGACTGGAGCAGGAGCTCTCCTGTGCCGTCAAAGCGCAGACCACTGTTCGCGCCGTCCAGCTTCTCCTCGACGACAAAGTGCTTGCCCGACATGTCGCTGAAAGAAATCGTGACGTCCCGGTCGCCGGTCTGAAGACCACTCCCCTGGATGTGCGACGTCGATTCATATTTTCGAATGTGTGGCGTCATGACCCGAACCAGATTTTCAGGTCATGACCACTACTGGATAAGACGATTTACGTCAATCGAACTGGTACTCTTGCCCCCTGACTTCCGAAGCCTGCGTCATCCGGTAAACAGGATTTTCTCGACACGTCAGTACCGGGCAGAGATGCGTTCCGCCCGGTATCGGGAAATCAGAAGTGATAGCCAGCGCCCAGCATCAAGACCGGGTAGTACTGGTAGCTGTGGATTTCGTGCTGGAAGTCGCGTCGCACCTTGTTGAGGTCGGACTGCTCGACGAGGTCGGAAACACCGCCTGAAAGGGTGACGTCCGAATGCATGGCGCCGGTGTAGAGCATGCCCAGGTCACCGCTGACCGTCACATGCGGAAGGACTTCCGTCGAATATCCGATACCCACATAAGGATTGACCAGCCCCTGATGTGCCTCGGCGTGCACGGAGCCGAGCTGGCTGACGGAGTAGGTGGTGCGGCCGAACGACAGGGGCGAGGACGATACGCCGGAGCCGGTCAGGGTGTCCTTGTTGAAGGTCAGGCCAACCGTCACGCGGAATCCGGTCTTCCATGGATACCAGTCGCCATAGAGCGAGCCGTTCATGGTCTTGTAGTTGGCGTTCAGAGGGGAGTGGATCCCCTGCTCGAATGTGCGCCCGAGGAAGTGGTCCACAACATTCAGCTTCGCCGTGTAGACGTCGTCGATCCCGAAATTGAAGGTGTCGAAATCCGCACGCGCGCCGAAATGGGAGTTCGCATTGTGATATTCGAGTTCCGGACCGATGCCGAGCGTGCCCAGACGGATGGAGGCACCAAACGGAGATTCCGATGAAGTGGTCTCCTGAGTGCTCTGCGCACGGGCAGATACGGAGTGGCCGGCGGCAGAGAGGGCGAGAACACAGGCTGCAGGGGCAAGACGGAATAGGAGTTTCACGCGAACGTCCTTCGACAAAAGTGTTGCGAAAGACGCTATATCGAAACGCAGACACCGGGCATAGAACTATTTCGTCTTGTGTGGTCTTTTCTGAAACTATTTCTGTTTTCGTCTTCTCTGGCCTGGGGCGCAGGGAGAGCGGGATGCAGGAAGCGGGATGCGCGGCCCTGATTCTGGGGCGCTGCCGCGGCGGTCGGTCTGGTGGGAAACGCAATCTTATCGGGTGTCTCAAAAACCCGGAGGCGGGAGACTCCTTGCCAAAGGGCGGTCTCTTAGCTATCTCCTTAGCCAAGGAGGTGCCTCATGGCCCAGTTCTCGGTTCACGATGCCAAAACCAACCTTTCCCGCCTGATAGCCGACGCGCTTGCGGGTGGTGATGTGGTGATCGCCCGCGGCTCTGTGCCAGTCGTGCGCCTTGTGCCGGTGGAGCCACAGGGGCGTCGCGTGTTTGGGGCGCTCAAGGGCCAGATCACCCTGGATGAGACCTTCAATGAGGCGCTGCCCGACGATGAACTGGACGGGTGGAATCTCGCTTGAGGCTATTGCTTGATACACATGCGTTGATCTGGTGGTTGGCGGGCGACGAGCATTTGAGTCGTCGCGCCCAGGAGGCCATAGCGGATGAGGTCAACGTCATAGCCGTGA
>Ga0157365_10000371_pt1 | contig 19537 bp, 18 predicted proteins | sample AttsexASBM3_FD_111478 | JGI IMG/M metagenome (GOLD analysis project Ga0157365, IMG submission 111478) | Fungus gardens microbial communities from leaf cutter ant in Ribeirão Preto, State of São Paulo, Brazil - Atta sexdens ASBM3 | ecosystem: Host-associated > Fungi > Mycelium > Unclassified ... | reverse complement strand
CTCTGCGCCTGCTGGTTGACCTGCTGCAATGCCCGGGCGGCGGTGAGAACATTCTGCACATGATTGGCCGCGTCATAGACCGCCCATTGCGCATGGGCCGGTGCGCTTAGGGCAAGCGGCAGCACCAGGACAGCGCCGGACACGAAAAATGATTTCATTGTCATGATGTTTTTCATGACCCTTCTCCCGGATTGAGCATCTCAACCGCCCACTCCACGCCCCTGTGCGCCAGCCAGGCAGCCGCAAAGCCGTTGCGGCCATACCGGGCGAAGATCCGGTCGATGGCGGCCTGGTCGTCGGGCGAGGATGCGGCGGTGAAGGCCAGTGCCACCTCGGAGAGGCCGAGATCGAACAGTCGGTTTCCGCGCCGGGACTGGCAGTAATAGTCGCGCTTGGGCGTCGCCCGGCTGAGGATCTCGATCTGGCGGTCGTTCAGCCCGAAGCGGCGATAGATCGCGGTGATCTGCGGCTCCAGCGCCCGGTCATTGGGCAGGAACACCCGTGTCGGGCAGCTTTCGATCAGCGCCGGCGCGATGGGGCTGGCGTCGATATCGGCCAGCGACTGGGTGGCGAAGATGACGGAGGCGTTCTTCTTGCGCAGCGTCTTCAGCCATTCCCGGAGCTGCCCGGCAAAAGCACGATCATCCAGCGCCAGCCAGCCCTCGTCGATGATCAGCAGCGTCGGGCTGCCATCGAACCGGTCCTCTATGCGATGAAACAGATAGGACAGCACGGCGGACGCCGCCCCGGAGCCGATCAGCCCCTCGATCTCGAAGGCCTGGATATCGGCGATACCGAGGCGCTCGTACTCGGCGTCGAGCAGACTGCCCCACGGGCCACCGACACAATAAGGTTGGAGCGCCTGCTTCAGCGCCAGCGACTGGAGCAGCGCCGACAGGCCGGTGATGGTACGTTCCGCGACCGGGGCCGAAGCCAGCGAGGTCAGCGCCGACCACAGATGGTCCTTGAGGTCGGGCGTAACGGTGACGCCCTCGCGCTCCAGCAGCGTCGCCACCCATTCCGCCGCCCAGGCCCGTTCGCTCGGCTCGTCGACCCTCGCCAGCGGCTGCAACGCGACGGGATCGTTCTCGTCCTGCGCCAGCGCGCCGCCGAGATCGTGCCAGTCGCCACCCATCGCCAGCGTTGCCGCGCGGATCGAGCCACCGAAATCGAAGGCGAAGATCCGGGCACCGGCATAGCGGCGGAACTGCATCGCCATAAAGGCCAGCAGCACCGACTTGCCAGCACCCGTCGGCCCGGCGATCAGCGTGTGGCCGACATCGCCGACGTGGAGAGCGAAGCGAAACGGGGTCGCCCCCTCGGTGCGGGCATAGAACAGCGGCGGAGCATCGAAATGCCCGTCCCGCTCCGGCCCGGCCCAGACGGCGGAGAGCGGAATCATGTGCGCCAGGTTCAGGGTGGAGACGCAGGGCTGGCGGACATTGGCATAGACATGGCCCGGCAGACTGCCGAACCAGGCCTCTATGGCGTTCACTGTCTCACGCATGCAGGTAAAGTCGCGGCCCTGGATCGTCTTCTCGACCAGCCGCAGCCGGTCGGCTGCAATGACAGGATCCTCGTCCCACACCGTGACGGTAGCGGTGACATAGGCCTGGCCGACCTGATCGGTGCCGAGTTCCTGCAACGCCGCATCGGCGTCGGCGGCCTTGTTGGCGGCGTCGGAATCCAGCAGCACCGAGGCCTCGTTGGTCATAACCTCCTTGAGGATGGCCATGATCGATTTGCGCTTGGCGAACCACTGCCACCGAATCCGCCCCAGCGCTTTCGTCGCATCAGTGCGGTCAAGGCAGATCGCCCGCGTCGACCAGCGATAGGGAAAGGCCAGCCGGTTCAGCTCGTCGAGCAAACCCGGCCAGGTCTGGGTGGGGAAGCCGGTCACGGTGAGCGTGCGCAGATGCGCATCGCCCAGTCGGGGCTCCAGCCCGCCAGTCAGTTCCTCATCGACCAGAACGGCATCAAGATGCATCGGGATTTCCGGCACCCGGACCCTCTGCATCCGCGTGGAGATGCAGGAATGGAGATAAGTCAGGGTTTCGCTGTCATCGAGCCAGTCGGCTTCCGGCATGAAACCATCAAGCAGGGCCAGCACCCGGTCGGTCTGGTCGATGAAGCCTGCGACCACCGCCCGCCAGTCGGACCCGCCACGGGCACGGTTCTCGTAAAGCCAGGCTTCCGCGCGGGCGGCATCGTCCGCCGGCGGCAGCCAGACCAGGGTGAGGAAATAACGGCTCTCGTAATGCGCGCCCTCTTCCTCGAACTGTGCCCGGTGCTCGGCGTCGACCAGTTCGGAGGCCGGGTCCGGAAACGGGCCAGCAGGATAGCCACGCGCCGGACGGCGTTGCGCTTCCACGAAAATGGCCCAGCCGGAGCCGAAACGGCGTAGGGCGTTGTTCAGGCGGGACGTGATCGCGACCAGTTCGGAGGCTGTCGAAGACTCCAGGTCGGGACCGCGAAAGCGTGCGGTGCGCTGGAAGGCGCCATCCTTGTTCAGCACCACGCCTTTGGTGACCAGCGCCGCCCAGGGCAGGAAATCGGCGAGGCGATCGCGGCGATGGCGGTATTCGGCGAGGTTCATCATGGCACCCTCACCCGACCAGATGGCTGGGATAGCGCAGGTGCCGGCGCACCACGTCGACGAAGGCGGGATCGCGCTTCGCAGCCCAGACGGCGGCGAGATGACCGATCAGCCAGAAGAGGCCGCCGGCGATCCACAGCCGCAGGCCGAGCCCGATTGCCGCCGCCAGCGTGCCGTTGACGATCGCCACCGTGCGCGGCGCCCCGCCGAGCAGGATCGGCTCGATCAGGGCGCGATGCACCGGGGCGGTGAAGCCAGGGATGTTCTCCAGCTCCATCAGATCAGCGCCCCGCCCGAAAAGGAGAAGAAGGACAGGAAGAAGCTGGAGGCGGCAAAGGCGATGGAGAGGCCGAAGACGATCTGGATCAGGCGACGAAACCCGCCCGACGTCTCCCCGAAGGCCAGGGTCAGGCCGGTCACGGTGATGATGATCACCGAGATGATCTTGGCGACCGGCCCCTGCACACTTTCCAGGATCTGGTTGAGCGGCTCCTCCCACGGCATGCTTGAACCCGCCGCGTAGGCCGGGGCCGACAGCAGGGCGAACGAGAGGGTGGCGCCAGCCACAGCAAAGCAGCGACGTAGGGTGATCATGCTGGTCATGACGGATCTCCAGCGGGTGTGAGGATGTAGTCCCCGTCCGGGCTCAGCCCTTGGACGGTGGCGAGTTCGGCCAGCCGGCGCGCACTGCCGCGCCCGGACAGGACCGCGATGACATCGATGGTCTCGGCGATCAGGGCGCGCGGCACGGTGACAACGGCTTCCTGGATCAGTTGCTCCAGCCGGCGCAGGGCACCGATCGCCGAACCAGCATGCAGGGTGCCCACGCCGCCGGGATGGCCGGTGCCCCAGGCCTTGAGCAGGTCGAGCGCCTCGGCGCCGCGCACTTCGCCGATCGGAATACGGTCGGGGCGCAGGCGCAGCGAGGAGCGCACCAGGTCGGAGAGTGAGGCTGCGCCGTCCCTGGTACGCAGGGCGACCAGATTGGGCGCCGCGCATTGCAGTTCACGGGTGTCCTCGATCAGCACCACCCGATCGCCGGTTTGCGCGATCTCGGCCAGCAGGGCGTTGACCAGCGTGGTCTTGCCGGTCGAGGTTCCGCCTGCGACCAGGATGTTCTTCCGGTTGGCGACGGCCCGGCTCAGAAACGCGGCCTGTGCGGCGGTCATGATCCCGGCGGCCACATAATCGTCGAGCGAAAATACCGCGACGGCCGGGCGCCGGATCGCGAAGCAGGGTGCTGCCACCACCGGAGGCACCAACCCTTCGAACCGCTCCCCGCTTCCCGGCAGTTCGGCGGAGACGCGTGGACTGCCGGGGTGCACCTCGACCCCGACATGATGGGCGACCAGGCGGACGATCCGCTCGGCGTCGGCAGGCCCGATCCGGGTGCCGGTGTCCTCAATCCCGCCGGCCAGCCGGTCGATCCATAACCGGCCATCGGGATTGAGCATCACCTCGACGATCGACGGATCATCGAGATGCCCGGCAATCGCCGACCCAAGAGCGGTGCGCAGCATGCGCGTACCTCGGGCGATGGCTTCGGAGCGGAAGGGAGCGACGGTCATCGGAAACCCGTGATTGGCCTCCCGTGAGAGGCAATGGATCAACGGGGTCGATTAGAAAGAGGCATGGACACGGAAGCGCAACAAGTCTCTTGGGGCGTAGGGCGCCGGGATAGAAGAACTTGCATAGGAGTAGAGTGCGTTTGTGCGGTGACGGGGCGACAGGGCGCTGCTACCGTTTTCAGGAATCGACCACGACATGGAGCTGTGCCCGCATGAGCAAAGCCTTCATTGCCGCTGTTCTTCAGGACTCTCTCGACTACACCGGCGTTGCCGCCACCAAGGCCGCCGATGACCTGGTCGGGGCCACCGTCGCGGAACTGAAGCAGGAGGGCGGGTTCACGCTGCCGTCCTTCGGAACCTTCACCATCCACAAGACCAAAGCCCGCAAGGCGCTCAATCCCCGCACCGGCGAACTGGTGAAGGTCAAGGCGGGCAAGACCGTGCGCTTCAAGGCAAGTCTGGTTCTGAAGAAGGCGGTCTGATTAGACTAATCGCCCAATAACCGTGAGATGGTAATGTTCGGGAATAGAAGAGAGGAGACTGGCAGTTCCCGCCTCACGTCAGCCGTCGCACCGGTTCCGAATTTTTCCCGAAAGCCGAAATGAGCAATCTAAGCGTTTGCTCCAGGACAAATGCCGCTCCCCCGAGAGCACAGATAGAGCCATGGCACGTTCTACGTCTCTGAGTCCGAACTCGTCGTGCGGCGCGCCTTACTAGCGGCTCCCCCCCCGGGGCCGTTGCTGCTCATCAGCAACCCGCCTCAATCCATGTTTCGCGAACAAGTCGTTCAAGGCCTCGGCCAATAACACCTGATGCGTGGCGTCACGCTCAGCAGCGAGGCGCCTTAGTGTGCGAACGACGATCGGCTCGAACCAACCACCGATCTGCCGTAAGCCGTTTCGCGGATCCTTCGCCACACTCATCCCTGCCCAAGCCAGACAATAACTGACGCACAGTCGGACAATATACGCAACGAAGATCATTCCAATTGATGTGTCTACACTTCAAGGATTTAAAATGTTTGCAGGTTACTTGTTGACGTCTGCCGCTACTAGCATCATGTTTGCAAAAACACGAGGGTATAGGATACAAACATGCCGGTGCGGCGACTTATGCGAGACGAAGTAAGGAAAGAGGTGGAGCTCGTGCGCCGCGACCGCATTGAGCGGTTGCTTACGCGCGAGATAAGTTGGTCGCCGGATGGGATCGTGGAATTGGTGCTCACCCGTGAGTTCATGGTTCCTGACGACGCTGGCGTCTATCTGATCCATGATCTCCGCGGCGTTCTCTACGTCGGTCAGTCCCGCAAGCTCCGGCAGCGCTTTGCGCAACACGATCGCCTCCGCCGCAACCGGCTGCTGCATCTCGCAATGAGTCGCCCTGTGAATGTGATGCGCTTCAGCTGGCGCCTCGTCGCCGACGATAACGAACGCTCCGCCTTCGAGCGCGAGCTCGTCGCCATTCTTCAGCCGATCTGCAACCGACAGCTGCTCGACACTCCCCTCATCTAGAAGGAAAAGTCTCATGGCCCTACTCATCCCCGCCATCAAAGGCCGCATTGGCAACACTGAGTATTTTGAAACCACCATGCGCGTGCGCGATCTTGTGCAGGCAGTGCGCCGGCCCAGCGAACTCGACGAGTGGGCGAACTTCTCAATCGAGGAGCGTATGCAGCGTGAGCTGGACGACAAGCGGGTTCGCGAACAGATCGTACCTTACCTTACCCGCAATGAGGACCGCTTTTTCGGCTCGATCATCGTCCTAGTCTACAACGGCGAAGTCCTTTTTGAGACCATTGCCGACCTGAAGATCAGCGTGCCGGGCGCCTACAAGGCTAACGCGCACCGCATCGGCTTCGTGACCATCGACGGCGGCAGCTTAATCGTTCTCGACGGCCAGCATCGCCTCGCGGCCCTGAAGAGCGTCTATGAACCCAAGCAGGACGGCGTCGTGTACGGCCCTTACGTCAAGGAGATCCCCGACGACGAGGTCTGCGTTATCTTCCTCAAACACGAGGATCCGGTAAAGACCCGCCGCATCTTCAACACCGTCAACCGCTACGCGAAGCAGACGAGCCGCGGCGACAACATCATTACGAGCGAGGATGATGGCTACGCTATCGTGACCCGCCGCTTGCTCCGTGACGACGAGCCGCTCGGCAACCGACTAGTGAACGGAAAGCCCTTCGAGATCGTTAATTGGAAGAGCAATACGCTGACGACCCGCAGCCGCCAGCTAACGACGATCAGCGCGGTTTACGAAAGCGCCTCCCTTATCCTCGGCAATGGCTTCTATCAGCCGCAAATGCGGCCAGATGACCTGAAGATCGACGAGGGTGCGGAGCGCGTCGGCGCGGTCTGGAAGGCGATACTTGAAGGGTTGAAACCCTACCAGGGAGCTCTCGCTAATCCCGAGGGTATCCCGGCGATGCGGGATGAAAATGCACCCCATGCCCTGCTGTTCAAGCCGGCGGCGCAGATTGCCCTTCTTCGTGGCTTGTTGAATGCCACCGCAGGGGGTCGCATGACCTTAGCCGAAGCAGTCAAGCGCGCCAACGCAATCGACTGGCGGATGCAGGCACCGATGTGGGAAGGCGTCATCATGAAGGCGAGCGGGGCGATCGATGCGGGTCAGGAAGCCCGTAATCGGGCAGGCAGCCTGATCAACTGGCTGATCGCGGCCGATGTTATGCCGAAGGAGGAACGCGAGGCGATCCGCAGGATCTATAATCACGCCTTCGGCATCGATGTGAATGACCCTGAGCAGGCGAAGGTGGCTCGCGAGTTGCCAGAACCAGTCGCAAGCACGAAACCGGCAGCCTGAGGACACCTGGGGCGCGCCGACCCCGTGCCCCGGTTCACCCGACGCGTGGAACTGTAGACGATGAGCGCTTCTGACAAACTCTTCCTGATGGTCGACGAGCAGCACAGTTATGCTCAGCTTGTGAGCGGGCCTGACGCATGTGCAGCCGTCGAAATGCACTACGCCATGCTCGATGCTTGGTGTTCGCCGTCCCCGGACGCGGAGATCAGCGAGGAGTTCCTGCTTCACCTCTATGAAGTACCTGCCCATCTTGCGAAGGTGGTGAGCCTGCGATTCGAAGATTTAGATAGCGACGAGATAGCAGGTCAAGTTGTTGTGCTCGCTCACGAAAAATGGAGCGTCGCGTCCGTCAAGGTCACTTACACCGCTGCGGGGGGAGCGAAAGCGTCAGAGCTGCCCGCTCTTCCGAAGCTCTTTAACGGCCTTCGCGAAGGTTAAGGCGGCCGCGTTCACGTCCTCCTCCCGGGTCAGGCGGCCGAAGCTGAGGCGGATCGATTCGGCTGCTTGAGCCCCGCTCAATCCCATCGCTGTGAGTACGTGCGACGGTTCGGTCGTGCCGGAAGCGCAAGCAGATCCAGTAGCCGCGGCAAGTTTGGAGCGAGCAGCGGCGAGCAGAAGCTCGGCCTCGATCCCCGGCACACGGACGTTCAAATTTCCTGGATGCCGGTCAATCAGCGTTCCATTGACCTCAAGATCCGGGATTTCAGCGCGTAACTGTTCGAGCAAGCGATCGCGAAGGCGATGCGTCCGCTTAATCTCCGCCTCACGCTCGCTTGCCAGTATTTGGCAGGCGGCGCCAAAGCCGACGCATAGCGGGGTGGGCAAGGTACCCGGCCGAAGGCCGTCCTCCTGCCCACCTCCAAACATGATCGGTCGCAGTTGCAGGCGCCGTTGCCGGCGGACATAGAGCGCGCCGATGCCTTTTGGCCCATAGGCTTTGTGCGAGGATAGGGACAGGAAATCGACGTTCCAGCTATCGACGTCGATGCGCGCGACCGCGAGCGCCTGTGCTGCATCAGAATGGAAGAGCGCGCCGGCCGAGCGGCAGAGCTCGCCGATCCGCGCGACGGGTTGCACAACCCCGGTCTCGTTATTGACGGCCATTACCGATACGAGGGCCGTATTTGACCCAATGAGTCGAGCAAGAGCGTCGAGGTCGACCACACCGTCAGGAGTCACAGGCACGACATGCAATGTGAACCCTTCGTCGACAAGCGCGCGTGCCACCGCGAGGACGCATTTATGCTCGATTGCTGAAACGATGATCTCGCGTCGGGAGGATGCCGCCGCGCGCGCTGCGCCGAGCAGCGCGAGATTGTTGGCTTCCGTTGCACCAGACGTAAAAATCACCTCATCCGAATCGGACCCGATCAGCGAGGCGACCTGATCGCGGGCTCGGCTGATCGCCGCGTCCGCATCCCAACCATAAGCATGGTCAACCGCATGTGGATTGCCGAGGCCCATCGTGCTTTCGAAAAAGGGACGCATTGCAGCGAATACCCGAAGGTCGAGGGGCGTGGACGCCTGATAGTCCATATAGACCCCATGCTTCTGTCCGCTCATCGCATTCTCCACCACACTATTGAACTCGCCACTGGCGGTTACAGCCAGTCCGCGCTATGGTCCACTGGTTTCACTCACCAGTAAGGGCTTTTATGGCGCGCAGTCTACTCGATAACGGTCGTTTCCGCCTGCAATTTGCAGGTCATGAAACATTTCCGCTGCGCTATGGCTGGCTCAAGAAGTCATTTGACGCAGTCGCGGCAGCAGAAGCCACCCTTGAGACAGATACCCGTTCCATCTTTACAGATGATGCGGCGATCGCGAACTTTGGCGTCGGCAAGAATATGGTCACATCCATGCGGCATTGGTCGCTGGCATCTGGAGTCTTGCAGATCGGCAATGACGACGACTTGTCGTCCTCTTGTGGACAACTGCAGCCTTCGCCACTCGGACGGCTGCTATTTGATGACTCGGGCGATCCCTATCTCGAGCGACCGGCGTCGCTATGGCTGCTCCATTGGCATTTGGCCGCCACGCCCGGGCGAGCGACGACATGGTATTGGGCCTTCAATGAACTGAATGAGGTGACGTTCACGCGTGACGTGGTGCGAACCCGACTTGCACGCCGCTGCGATGAGCTTCGCGACGATGGTCGGCTGAAAACGTCCCGCATCTCCGAGTCGACGCTAAAGAGCGACGTCCTGTGTTTCATCCGTACCTACGCCACAAAATCCGACGGCCGGTCGACGCAGGAAGATGCGCTTGAATGCCCGTTAACCGAACTCGGCCTCTTGCAGCCTGTGGATATCGGCTCGGCGTTTCAGTTTCGGCGTGGGCCTAAGTCGACACTCCCCGACGAGGTATTTCTCTACGGTCTGCTGCGGTTCTGGCGAGGGCTCTACCCAACGCGCCGCGAATTTACCGTCGAGGCTGTGACGCACGAACCAGGGTCGCCTGGCAGAGTCTTCCTATTGGATGAGGAAACCGTCGCTGAGCGACTCGCACGCTTGTCTGACCTGACGCGCGGCGCGGTACGTTGGGACGAGTCGACGGGAATGCGGCAAGTCTACGCGGCTGATGTGATGACACTCGACCCACTGGCCTTCGTTGAACGGCTATATCGCCGCACGCGTGTGGAGGTGAAAGCGGTATGACAAAGACCCTTGATAGCATCGTTCACGTAAAACGCCGGTTCCAACGATCAATCCGGGTAGACACGGATATTGGGTCCGCGGCCCTCGAGGGTTTGTATGTCCGCAGAGCGCCAGCGAATCGCTGCTGTCAATGGCGCGTCAGATCGAGGAGACAGGGCAAGGGGCCTTCACATGGACCGGCCCGTACGGATGCGGAAAATCCAGTCTAGCTGTGACGACAGCGGCCTTGCTGGGTGAGCCTTCGCTGAAAAAGCAGGCCCGCGCTGCACTAGGATCCGACGTTGCCAGCGCCTTAGAGCGGCAACTTGATCCCGAAGGGCTCGGGTGGACCGTGCTACCGGTCGTTGGCAGCCGCGCGGATGCCGCTAAAATGGTTGGTGCAGCGCTTGACCAAACACTGGCAATCAAGCGGACGCGTGGACGTCCCAACAAGGCCGAGGCCGATGTGATCACGCGCCTTATCGAGATGGCGAGCCGGCCTGATAAAGCAGGAATGCTGCTCGTTATCGACGAGATGGGCAAGTTTCTAGAAGAAGCAGCTCACGGGGCAGCGGACGTCTACTTCTTCCAGCAACTCGCGGAGGCGGCCAATCGCAGCCGTGGACGACTGATCGTGGTTGGTGTGCTGCACCAGGCTTTCGACGACTATGCCCACCGCCTTGGCCGCGAAATACGCGACGAGTGGCTCAAGATCCAAGGTCGGTTTGCCGACGTGCCGATCAATGTCGCAGGTGAGGAGCAAGTTGAGCTTATTGCACGCGCCATAGAGACGGGTAAAGGTCCCACAACGAACGCGACGCAGGCGGGGGTGATCGCCGAGGCTATCCGGGCACAGCGCCCGGCGACAGCCGCCGATCTCGGCGAACGCCTACACCAATGCTGGCCATTGCACCCAGTCGTGGCGACCTTGCTTGGGCCGATTTCGCGGCGGCGGTTCGGACAGAACCAGAGAAGCGTTTTCGGCTTTCTGAACTCCGCCGAACCTTTCGGTTTTCAAGAGTATTTGAGGTCAGAGCCGGCAATCGAGGCGACGGCCTATGGGTCGACGCACCTTTGGGATTACCTTCGGGTGAATCTGGAGCCGTCGATCCTTGCCTCGCCCGACGGCCATCGCTGGTCTCTCGCGGTCGACGCCGTGGAACGGAGCGAAGCGCGTGGCGCGGAGCCCGATCACATCGCTATCTTAAAGGCGATTGCGTTGATTGACATGTTCAAGGAGCGTTCTGGTCTCCTGGCTAGCGGCGCTGTTCTCGCTCAGGCGCTGCCATGGATCGAGGCCGGCCGGTTGGAGAGTTACCTCGACGACCTGCAGTCTTGGTCAGTCGTGCTATACAGACGTCACCTTGGCGCATTCGCGATCTACGCCGGAAGCGACTTCGACATTGACGCCGCAGTTGCCGAGATGCGGACACGGCTGCCGGTAATAGACCTAGCGCGACTCCGGATCTTGACGCTTCTTCAGCCGGTGCTCGCCAAACGCCACTACCATGTGACGGGCGCATTGCGGTGGTTCGAGGTCGACATCGCGGCCCTCGTCGATGGCGCCGAGCGCATTCGAGAGTTTCGCCCGCAATCCGGTGGAACGGGTCTGTTCCTGCTTCTCATCGGGACCGAAGCTGAAACGGACGCCAAGGCCAAAAAGCTGTGGAAGGCTGCGGCTAGTGCTGCGGAGCGCTGGCCCGCTGCCGTTGGATGGACCCGCGACAGTTTCATGATCCGGGAACTTGCGGCTGAGCTTCTGGCGCTTGAGGCAGTGCGCGCCGAGCGCTCCGAATTGCAGGGGGACGCCGTTGCTCGCCGCGAGGTATCTGCTCGCATCGCCCGCCTCTCGGCTGAGGTCGAAGACCGTCTGAACCAGGCATTCGAGGGTGCACAATGGGCGTGGCAGGACCTTCAGTCAAAGGAACTTGTAACGTCTGAAGGCGGGTCGACACTGAACGTCATCGCGTCTGACTTAGCAGACCAGCACTACAAGTTTGGACCCAAGCTCAAGAACGAACTTCTGAACCGGATCAAGCCTTCTTCGAATGCCATCGCCGCGCAGAAGGAGCTGTTGAAGGCGATGGTTGAGCGTTGGCAGGAGCCGCACCTAGGCATTAAAGGCTATCCCGCGTCACGGGGACTATACGATTCGCTACTCAAAGCCACTGGACTCCATCTGGCCCGCGCGGACGATCCCAATCGATTCATCTTCGGCGATCCGGTGGCGGGCGAGGAGTACAACCTCGTACCGCTTTGGGCGGCGGCAGAGACACTGTTTCAGGACGCTGGCTCAACCGGAGCTGATCTCTCGACGCTCTATGCCAAGTGGCGGGAATCCCCGTATGGCGTGCGCGACGGCCTGCTCCCGGTCCTCGCAATTGCCTACCTAATGTCGCGCGCGGGACGTCTCGCGGTGTACCTCGACGGCGCGTTTCAGCCTCGTGTCGGTTCGATCTTGATCGACCGACTCGCGCAAGACCCCGCAAGCGTAAGGCTTCGCTGGACGGAAGCTAGCGACTTCCATGTCCGGGTGCTCTCTGGGGTGGCGGAGCTCGTGGCCGAGTTCGGCGCGATCCCGGCCGGGCAAACGCATCCCGAAGCAATCGACGTCGCCCGCGGGGTGGTCGGCTTGGTGCTCGATTTGCCGCCTTGGGTTCTCCGTACGGGCAGGCTGTCGCCGGTTGCAACAAAAGTCCGGAACCTTGCAAAGCTTGCGAGTGACCCGAACAAGTTCCTGCTCGATGACCTCCCCTCGATATTCCGCGCTGACAATCGCACGGCCGAAGAGGCCGAAGCGGTGATTCAGGCACTGCAGGACGGCATGCGGGAACTAGTCGGCGCCTATCCGCTTCTGCTGCGCGAGCTCGAGGCAGTGCTGCTTCGCGAGTTGCGGCTCGGTGAGCTGACGGGAAAGGTGCGCGTTGATCTTCAGGACCGAGCCGCTGCGGTTCGGGGGTTGACCGGTAACTACAGGCTAGATGCTTTCGCGACCCGTCTTCAGACCTACGGCAGCGAACTCGAAGAAATCGAAGGCTTGGCCAGTTTGGCGGCGAATAAGCCACCGCGGGACTGGGTTGATCGCGACATTGATCATGCGCGGGTTGAAATGGCCGCGCTCGCGCAGGAGTTCGTCCGCGCGGAGGCGTTCGCGCATGTGAAAGGTCGCGAGGACGGCCGAGTGCGGATGGCGATCTTCATCAGCGACCCGAGCCGCCCGTCTCCGGTTCGTCCCGACTTCGACATCACTTCAGGACAGCAGCGCGAAGTGCGCGAGCTGGCGGGACAGCTTGAGCGCTTGCTGGAGACCGCCGGCGCCAGCCGGGACGTGGCGCTGGCCACCCTCGCAGAGCTTGGCGCGCGGCTGAGCGAACCTGACCCACAGCCGGTACTGCCGCTGGAGGTGCCGCTTGCAGCTGTGGGACGGAAGGGAGCTAGGCGATGAGTGAAGTGAAGGTCCGGCACGTTCTTGGCCTCTCCGGCGGGCGCGACAGCGCCGCGTTGGCGGTCTTTATGCGCCAGCAACATCCCGAGATCGAGCTGGAGTATTTCTTCACGGACACAGGCAAGGAACTCCCAGAGGTTTACGAATATCTCGTCTCACTGGAGGGCTTCCTTGGTAAGCCGATCCAGAGGCTCAATCCCGACCGGACGTTCGATTTCTGGCTGACCCAGTATAAGAGCTTCCTGCCATCGCCGAAGACACGCTGGTGCACACGTCAACTTAAAATCCGCCCTTTCGAACAGTGGCTGCGATCCGATCTGGATGCAGGCGTTAAGATCGTCAGCTATGTGGCAATCCGCGGCGATGAGGACTACCGCGAAGGCTACGCGTCCACACATCCCAATCTGTCGGTGCGACTGCCGTTCCGGGAAGAGGCCATCGACAAGGAAGGCGTAATCGAAATTCTCGAGGCAGCTGGTGTTGGCTTGCCGAACTATTACCGGTGGCGATCGCGCAGCGGGTGCACCTTCTGTTTTTTCCAGCAAAAGATTGAGTGGGTGCGCTTGATGGACGAGCATCCCGAAGCTTTTGAAGAAGCCAAGGCTTACGAAAAGACCGCGGTCGAACATGGTTCGCCGTTCACCTGGAGCCAAGGCGAGAGCCTCGACGCGCTGAGCCGACCTGAGCGCGTCGCGCAGATCCGGGAAGATCATGCACTGCGTATAGCGCGCCTACGCGAGCGACAGCCGATCAATCCACTGCGGGCCGAACCCGAGCCGCTTGACATCGATGTGGTCTACGGGTCATCGAAGGTCTGCTTGGCCTGCCACAAATAGGAGTGAGCGGGTATGAGCAACGGCAGCCCCTGGAATGATCTGGTCGCTTCGGTACGTGCACGCCGATCCCGCGACGCGCCATTCTTCAAGCCTACTTGCCTGATCGCCGTCGTTGATCTCATCGAAGAGGGTGCCATCGACCCGGCGACCATGGACCCACAGCGGATCGTCGATCGTGTCGATAAGCTGGTCAGAGACGTGCACACGGGCCGCCCCAACATGCGGTGGCGGCCAGTCTGGCACCTGTCCAACGACGGAGCCTGGATCTTTACCAAGAGTGGACGGAAAATCGAGCCCGAGGACTTCGAGCCTGCGCGCAAACCTGACAGCTTGCGGGAATGGCGCGCGAGTTTCGATCACCTAGCGGTCCCGTTGGACATGCTGGAGCGTTGGCGTTCGCCGACGGATCGGGCGGCCTTGCGCCGGGCAGCGCTCGCAATGCTCGAGACGGGGGACGCCGCCTGCCGGAGCCTGGCCTTGGACCTGGCCGATCGGGCCATGACAAGCGCTGAGGCTGAGCAACCTCCTCACAGCGGCCAAGGCTTTTCGGTGGACAGCGTCATGAGGCGCGTGATCGAGCTCCACGCGATGGATCTGACCCGAGCCTGGCTCGAGGGGAAGCGCTGGACGGTCGAAGACCGCTCGACTTCGGAAAACTACGATTTCCTATGCGAACGTGATGGTGCGATCCTTTTTGTCGAGGTGAAGGGCACCACGGGGGACGGTCGCCTCGTCCAACTCACCCGCCTTGAGGCCGAGTTCGCACTCGCTCATCAAGCGGACTTGGCCCTGGCGGTCGTCGCGGGCATCCGGGTCGCGCGCACCGAGCAGAAGATGGAGGCGTCTGGCGGCGTGATTGTGGTGCGGCAGCCTTGGGCCCCTGCGCTCGGCAGCCTCCGGCCGATTAGCTATACCTGCCAGCTGGAGGACATCGCATGAGCAGCGAGACTTTAAGCGAAGAGGCGGCTCGGAAGGAAGCCTTCGACCGAGACAAGGTCTGCTACGAGCAGAACTTCCAACAATATCGGGCCATGAACCAGATCATGTGGCAGGTGCCTTTGCTGGCGATCACGATCACCGGCGGCCTCTGGTACGCGGCATTGAACGTGACCGGTGTGCAGGACTTCAAACGTCCTATCTTCTTGCTCGCGTTCGTCTTGGACGCCGCGCTGATTGCGGTGCTCTGGCGCGTTCGCCAGGTCATGTCGGCCTACATGATGCAAATCGAGCGCTTTAACCCGGGATCCTTCGTGAAAGCCTCCGGGCGCGGCGTCTTTAACTGGCCCTACACGGTCGTGACGGCCTTCAGCGTTGCCCTTGCAATCGCCGCCATCGGCTCGCTGATCGGCTTCCTCAACATCGACTGGCTGCGAGTCTAAGCATGGCCGGAGCCGCGAGCACCCGGGTGCGCGTGCCACAATCGCAGAGATCGGTGTCCGTCTACGATGGCTCCGCAGCACGCATGGCGGACCTGTACGAGTCCACCTCGTTCGAACAAGTGCATGTCGATGTTCTCGACCTCTTGCCGGAGGCTGGTTCGGCGGTTCTCGATGTCGGGGCTGGATCTGGTCGCGATGCAGCGGCTCTCGCCGATCGAGGATATGTGGTGACCGCTGTCGAGCCATCGGCGGGGCTCCGGCGCGAAGCGATTGTGCGGCATGCCTCCTCGGACGTGCAGTGGGTCGACGACGCTTTGCCGAAGCTCTCGAAATTACCTGAGCGCGCGTTCGCGTTCATTCTGGTGTCGGCAGTGTGGATGCATCTTGCCCCAAGAGACCGCACGCCGGCGATCCGCCGTCTGGCGCAGCTCCTCGGGCCCGGCCGGCATCTCGCAATCTCTGTCCGTGTCGGACCCGCCGATCCCACCAGATCGATCAGACAGGTCGACATTCACTCTCTGGAGGCCGCCGCTCGAGCGGCGGGTCTCAAGTCGGTGCGGAGCCTGGAGAGAGGCGACGCGCTTGGGCGCGCCACCGTACGGTGGCACACCTTAGTGTTTCGCGCTCCCGACCGGGCTTGACGTAGGCACTTCAGACGACCTGATCGTCGTCCAACTCGGAATCAGCTTCCGTAGAAGCGGTCGCGGGCACTTGCGACAACGCTTCACGCATGGCCTTCCGATCTAGAGTAACCGCGCCGATGTTTCGGATCAGGCCGGAGTAGGTGTCGAACGCCTGAGTGAAGATGGCCTTGCGCTCATCCTTGGACAGTTCGTCCTTCGCCTTCTGGTTCTCCCGGCAGAACGCGGTTTCATAGTGGTCGTGAAGCGCAGCGAAAACTTCGGCGCGGCACTCGGACCGTTCCTCCCCCAAAGCAGATTGCAAAACTGGGTGGGTCGGGTGCCAAACTTCGAGTAGAAGGTAGCGGTACTTCGGCCACTGATCAGGCTGCATCTCACCCCGGTAGACGACGCTCCGGAACATCTGATTGCTCGGGCGCACCGCCCAGACTTCCTTATCGTCCGCCACCTCGCCGGTGAAAACGCGGATCAGCCGCTTGAGTTGTGTGGGCGAACGCGGGACGAAGAATTGGTTCAGTTGTGTGATGTACTCGTCGAACGCCTGGTCGCGATCGATCGGCGGCTGATCGCCGAACTCGCCTTTCTTGAGCTTCCGCTCCGCCTTTTCGACTAGTCCGAGGAAGCCGCAGACGAGCGCTGTTTGAAAGGCGACCGTGATGAAGAGTTCGTCATACAGCCGATTACACCAATCCACCATCCTGAAGTGGATCTCGCCGTCATCTCCGCGCACCAACTTCTTGTCGGTGAGATCGCCAAGCAAGCGAGCAGCGCGGTCTCTCCGAAACCGGATGACAGTGTCCTCGATGCGGGTTGCGGTCGCATCGAGCCGCCGCGAGCTCGCCTCGATTTCCGGGACATCAGTTCGAAAATAGCCGTTTCGCAGCCTCTGCCGAAGGCTCGTACGGTGAGCCTCGAATACGCGCCCTATCCCTTGACCCTCAAGCAGAATGGGCTTGAGCTGCCGGTCCTGCTCCCGTTCAAGCTGTTCGCCCATCTCGATAACAGCGCGGTTGTGACGATCGAATGGGGCGAAGCGTTCGAATGCGCCGATCACATAAGTGCCGTAGCGGCTGTCGAACTGGATCGCGAGCTTCTCAGCGGCAGCAGCCGTGTAAAGATCCCGGCGAATGGTATCGGCCGTTCCCGCACCAAGCAGGTTGCGTCCATCGAGCCGCGCAAGGAGATCGTCAAGGCGGGTGCGATTGTAGAAGGTGCCTGCTCGTGGTTTGACGCCCCGTACGGTGCCGCCGTTGTCGAGCATCATGTGTTCGATCATGTAGTAGATATGGGGCACGCCGGTGATGGCTACTGGCGTCTGAATCTTCTGTCGGCTACCTTCTTGATCAAGCTCGACATTGACGATACGTAGTGCGTGCGGCGACCGAGCATCGCACTCCTTGATGTGGGACAGCGTGCGACGCATCAGGAAGCTGATCAGGTCATTGTCGTCGAGCAGCTTGTTGCGAGCGTCGGAGACCTGTCGAGCCGTCTTATTCAGTGTGAGAAAGATCGAACGGGCGGCCTTCTTCATGTCAAAGTCGCCGGTGTAGGCGGTGTCGAGCTCGGGGATAGTGCAGAGTAGGACGGGTAAGTTAATCTCGTTGAGGTTGAAGCGCTCGATGTAGTTCTTTGTCCAGGCTGAATAATACTCTTTGAAAGGTGCGCGGCGCTCGTCGGACCACTGGTCCTTGAGGTTGCGGTAGATCGCTAGCAGCGCCATGGCCCGATGCTGACCGTCGACGATCACGAGACGCGTGCGATGAGTGTTGAGCTTCAGGCGGACTAGGTCACTTGTGAGTGGCCGACCGTCATCGATCGGCTGCTCGAATTGGAAGACCTCGCTTCCGACGCTTCCGGACCGGGTTGACAAAATCGGATGTTCCCGATCACCTTCCGGATCAAGCGTCTCGACCGATACTTCCTGGTAGAAGCTCTCAGGCTGTGTGCGCCCTTCGCGGATCGGCATGACCACGATCACGATCGGCGGAAAGAGCTTGATCATATCCTTCGACTGCTCGTCGAGCAAATAGGGCACCAGTTCGGCCGACACCCGCGCGTCGTCGATGTCGCGTTGCATGATCTCATCGAAATCGAGGCTCTGGAAGTCGAAGATCTCACGAACCGGGGCAAGGGCGCTAAGCAGCTTGTCGTTCGATGATGTAGAAAAGTTTAGCCCTACGTGGGTGAGCAGGTACTTCACTTCCAGCGACCGCGAGTCCCCACTGCCGGCACCGACACGAAACGAGCCAACCGTTCCCTCAAGAGTAAGATCTAAGGCGGTCTCCCGCCGCAGGCGCAGCGCCATGCTTCAATTCCTTCCGAGAAGGGGATAGTGGATACGGTTCAGGATGTTCTCGATATCGACGTATGTTCCTGGCGGTCCAGAAATCACCGTCGCTACTGCGAACAATCGGGATGGCGGGATACTCCGCATCCGTACTTCCTTGGCAAAACTGTGATCACGTTGCTCCTCTTCGGAGATGCCGGGATCGGGAAGCTCGCCGTATCTCTCGATCAGCGCTTTGTGCTTGCCCAAACGCGTTCGCAGTCGCTCCGACATGCCGATATAGATCGGCGAGGCGAAGTTGGGGGCTGAGGCTTCTAGAACCGTGCGTATGGTCGCAAGGCGTGCAGGCTCTTCCACGATCCGGTCCAGCAGTGACTCGGAAAGCGTGGGCCGATGCTCAATCTGCCCTTCGTAGCGGGGCTTGAGCTGTCCGCGGAGTTGGGCCCAGTAAGGCTGCTCGCGGAAGTAGCGGAACACCGACTCATCGAGGAAATTGCGAACAGCGTCCTTGGCGGCCAATGCACCTTGGCCCGCTTTCAACTCGAGGACGTTCGACATTATCTGATCTAGATCGAACGCTGTGATCTCTGGAGTATAGTACCAAGCATACACGCCTGGAGCGGCCGGCACGTCGCCGATCTCATGCCAGCTGTAAGTCACCATCGACTGTCACGACGCCCTTCACCTCGATTGACCGAGGTTCCTGCGGACGAATCAATCCGCAGCTTCGGTCTCTTCCGCATGACCCTAGCAAAACGTAGCTATCGATGCACTGACCGTTTTTGATGGATAGCAATGCCACTCCGCCACCAGTTGGCACCAGTGGGTCCTAGTGCCAACTGGAATAGTAACCGATTACTCGAGAGGCTCGTTGAACCGGCCTGCTATCATCGAGCTCCATACCTGAAGCAACATGAGGGGTGGTACCGATCGTTCGGGAGTGTCGTTTTTTTGTTGGAACTGGCGTGGAGAGCTCGAGAAACATGAGCGGACGGCGAATAGTTCAAGTCAGACGACGCGCTCGCCACCGCGTATTTCACCGTGATTTATCCGACGATTATGCTTGACGTGGTGGGAATCGGAATTGTCTTCCCGCCCCGCAGAATTCAGATAATCACTACGCGGCTTGCTGCGTTACTCGCGCGTTCAGTTTATAACAGAGGCGCTATTTATGGAAGGTAGTTGTCCGTTTCCCCGTATCCTCCCCCTGTCTGTTGAGGATGTGAGAGAATGGGCAGTGGAAGGGAGCCCGTCCCCCCCGAGGGTCTGGAGCCCGTTTGGGAGCATGGGTCCCTTCCACCTTTGCTCAACCCTGAACAGTTGCTT
>Ga0157365_10000370_pt1 | contig 19550 bp, 18 predicted proteins | sample AttsexASBM3_FD_111478 | JGI IMG/M metagenome (GOLD analysis project Ga0157365, IMG submission 111478) | Fungus gardens microbial communities from leaf cutter ant in Ribeirão Preto, State of São Paulo, Brazil - Atta sexdens ASBM3 | ecosystem: Host-associated > Fungi > Mycelium > Unclassified ... | reverse complement strand
GTCAAAACAAGGCTGTCAGGCAGCGATGTGTTTTTGTTTTATCATGAATGAATTCATTTGTTTTTCTATTGTTGTATATAAGGTCATTGTAGGTGTGTCCTTGTGGATGTCTTGTTGTATCCATTATGCCATAAATACGTACCCCATTCCCTTTAGTATAAATGTAGTAGTGTACAGTTCTCATCTAGATTCCAGTAATATATTATCCAGTTACCTGTGCTATCTATAGGAAGGGGCCGGGTACTTTATTCATGAAACTGAAAAGGGTATATACTATTGCCGATACATGAAACTATTGAAATACGATCTATGGGGGAGGGGTACAGACGGCAAATACAAACAACTACGCTACTTATACCTATTTAGAACAATAAGAATGTGAAACAAAAATAATCACATGCATCGCGCTAGCTCGCATGAAATCCAAAAACTATCCTGGTGAGTCAAGAAGAATCACCCAAATGTGTTAAGAAAGCGTCCTCAGATCATGAACTTCAGTTAATTCCTACGTGTTTTATTTATGTTCTATGTATAGCTGTTTCACATCATCAGCACAGCCATGATGTCAAGAGCCATATGATACAAAGTTCAGTTCCGAACCTAGGTTTGAACTAAAATATACCATGATCCTTAAAAAGGACCAGCGATGGGAACTTTCTTGATTTAACCAAGTTCTCTGCTCTCATGGTGGCGTAATTTCCTAATGATTGAAGAAACATTGGCTGTCAGTCTAGCGACTTTCACATTCTACCATACTCTTTGTATTGCTCGTGTAATCTCTCCCGAAAATCAGCATCGGCAAGGGAAAAGGGTCAAGGTTCTGGCTTCAGGTAACGTCTGCCGTGTACAAATAAGTAATACTAATCTGTTTAGACGACTACCGCTCACATCTAAAAAGGCTACAACTGAATAACATATATATTATATACATGCAGAAGACCAACCAATGCTAAACTAAGATCGCCAAAACTAGGATCGTCAGAACAGATTATACGCCCTTGTTAACGGTATCTTCTCCGCAGGCTGCACATCCATCAGTTTCCCATCTGCACAAACTTCAAAGCTTTCCGGATCCACCCTCATCAAGGGTGTCATATCATTCCACTTCATATGTTTCTTGCCGATATTCCTGCACCCTTTGACAGGTTCAGCTCTCTTTGATAATCCATACGATGATATTGTTCCTGAAGTGATTGAAATCTGGGAGACAAATACGACAGAGTTCAATGCTGCTGAACCAGGTTCCGTACCCCACATGGGTCGAGAATAGAACGGCTGGACACATGGGATAGAAGCATTGGCATCACCCATTTGAGAGAAGACAATTACACCCGATTTTAGTACCATTTCAGGTCGAGAGCCAAAGTTTTCGAATTTCCAGAGGACGAGATCAGCAAGTGTGCCTACTGAGATGTGGCCTACGAGATGGCTAATACCATGTGTAATAGCACTGTAAATGAACGATAAAGGAAATCAGTTTTCAAGATCAGTTGTTTTCTTATCAAAACAGCGTACGGATTAATCGTGTACTTGGCAATGTAGCGTTTGACACGAGCATTATCTTTACCTTTACGATCACCAAGACTGGTCAAGGGTCCTCGAATCTCTCTCATCTTGCTCGCTGTCCTCCATGTCCTACTGATGACCTCGCCTACACGCCCCATAGCTTGTGAATCTGAACTAATCATAGATATAGCACCCATGTCATGAAGGATATCCTCAGCTGCGATAGTTTCAGCTCTAATTCTAGACTCTGCGAATGCAAGATCTTCAGGGATCGATTTATCAAGATGGTGAGTAACCATCAACATCTTTTTACGTTCAGTGAGCAAAGTTATATTTATAGTTTGAAATTGCAAACGAAAGAGCTCACGTCAAGATGTTCGTCTAGTGTGTTCTTGGCATAAGGTCGAGTGGGATTGGTTGATGATGGCAATACATTGTCTTGACCACAGACAACGATAATATCAGGGGCATGTCCTCCACCAGCGCCTTCAGAGTGGTAAGTATGAATCGTCCTTCCTTCAAAAGCAGCAATCGTGCCTAACAAATAACGATAAAAAGAATTCGTAAGAATCTAATCAATCAAAAGAACCCACTTTCAACGAATCCACTCTCATTCAAGGTATCAGTATGAATGTTCACCTAATGATCAAATTTCAATGGAGCTCGGTAAGAGTGGATCAATAAATCAAAAACGCAACCTGTACATCACACTTTTCAGCCACATCCAAACAGGCTCTGATAGTAGCCGGCGTTGATCCCCAATCCTCGTGTAGCTTCAAACCGGCCGCACCAGCACGCACAATCTCCTCCATCGCCCTTGGTCCAGAATCATTACCCTTTCCAGTGAACCCGAAATTCATTGGTAGACCATCGGTAGCGAGTAACATGTGCTGCATGTAAAATGGACTGGGCGTACACGTAGTCGCCTTCGTTCCGTCACTGGGACCAGTTCCGCCTCCAATCATAGTTGTAGTACCTGAGGCGAGAGCTTCTTCAACCTGCTGAGGACAAATGTAATGAACATGGACATCAAGTGCTCCAGCTGTAATTATAAGTTTCTCTCCAGCGATGACCTCAGTTGAGGAACCAATGACAAGAGCTGGGTGAACGTTGGCCATGACATCTGGGTTTCCTGCTTTGCCGATACCGCAGATAAGGCCATTTTTAACACCTATATCTGCCTACAGAAGTATCTAAGAACGGGAGAGAAAACTTCTTTCCTTGAGGCTGTGTACATACCTTATAAATGCCCGACCAGTCGATGATGAGGGCGTTTGTGATGACCAGGTCTACTGTCTCCTCCGAGGACCTATCAGTAGCTTGACCCATTCCTTCTCGAATGGTTTTACCTGTGTAACAGGTCGACGATGAGTGTCAAGAGAAAAGGAGCTCCATACCACCACCGAATTTGACTTCATCCCCATACATCGTCTACGAGGCATCAGCACCCATGATCAACACCTAGTGTAAGGCTAGATTCACCTCATCATGTTCCACCTCAATCCAAAGCTCAGTGTCACCTAACCTCACCCTATCACCGACTGTAGGACCAAACATCGAAATGTAAGTCTCTCTCCCCATCTTGGTGTCCATTGAGATCTCCCAAGCACCCGGCTCCGGTATATGAGCAAATCCTCCTTTCCTGATATTTTCCAACACTGTTTCTTCATTCAACCTGTTAACATAACCTGTCGCCAGACTATTTCCGCCAGAAATAAATCTGTTTCCAGCAATGGGTACGAGGGTTACGGTTTTTATGTCTCCGGGTTCGAACCGTACAGCCGTCCCTGAGGCAATATCTAATCGTTTCCCAGAAGATTTCAGTCTGTCGAAAGACAGGGCACCGTTCGTTTCTATAAAATGATAATGGGAGCCGACTTGAATAGATCGATCACCAGTATTCGTGACTCGAAGCTGAATTCTTTTCCTCCCTCTGTTGAGATATATTTCTTCGTTCTTGGCGATGATTGCCCCCGCAAGCTTTTGTGGAAGATACTCTGACTCGAAGGGAACAGGAAAAAGATTTTGCGAAGGTGTAGGAAGGAAGGAGCCATATAATGCAGCTTTGAGGTTCCCATCTTGGGTACAAATGGGATCATGGACTGTTACCAGAAAAACACTTGAGAGGGAATACCGTTAACTTGATGTGCGACAATTATGTGACCACGTAGAAAAAGGAGGAGGAGCTTACCCGTCCGGGAAAGTACCTTCAACATGAATTTGTTCTACAGAGTTGGGTACGTTAGGTAGTACATGTCTTCGACCGAGTAAAGTCTTTCCATGTTGCATCAACTCTGCGACGGAATGGTGTCCGTCACGAATGCGTTCTTGAAGAACAGAAGCAATAAGAGCAATAGCTTCTGTAGAATTTAGTTTGACGCCTCTCGCCAGTCGTTTTTGTGCAAGCGCACCGACCTGGTGAAAAAAAAAGCCAGGTGCGAATGAAAATGGAGGGAAAAAATTGAAAATGAACAAAAGGAGTCAAACATTTACGTCTTGAGGACAAACCTGGTGGAGGAGAATTTTGTCTCGTTCACGAGATAGGATATGCATGATTGAGAGAATTTGTATGACTGGGAAGCACAAGTGCCAGGTGGGTTATTATGTATGGTGGGCAACGAGGAAAGACGCGCATGGTTACTCCTGTAATGCCGTTCGGGCGGACTTCCGAAGCAACTAGAGATAAGATAACAAAATTGAGGGTGTGAATAAATAGCTCAGAGGGATAAATTTGACCGTGAGTAGTCGGTCTCAATTTGCGGAACACCACATGGCTTATCTTAGACAGTGAGGTGATCTGGATCATGGACTACAATTAGTCCCTTTCCAGATTAGTAATTCTGTCATGAGACGAATCTGCATCTTCAGTGTTGGGGATGGAAGAACTGCAGGCTTCGAAATGATTGAATATACATGTGTCCAGTGATGCTCCCGTTGGGTATGGGCGTGCCCATCTCATGACTAGTCGGTGGATGGGGATATCAAATTCAAATTCAAATGGTAAATATTCAATACAATGCACAGCAGTGAACGAACAAGGCGTCCTGTGAATCCACTTGGATTCTACTTACGATCAATCCGGAAAGGGACTTGCAGATCTTCTCCGTACCTGGAGAGAACTACGAGCTGCTCCTGAATAAGAAGGGCCAGAGTTGCAGATGGTGAACCGCTTAAGCATCCCTAGTGCTATCTTTTTTATCCTAGAATGATAAACCACTTAGGATGTGTTTTCTGGGAACATGCTGGGGATACGGTTGCTCATGAAACCCTACGATATTTTTGGATTTGCGTGGGATAGTTATTACAAGTTGCATTTGTCACGCTTATAGTTGTTCTATGAGCTTGGGCAATGTCGCTTCGTCGCACCGAGTCATATCTCTGCTTGGCCACAGCTGCCTCGCCCTCTCTCTCCATCGTCAGTGTCCATGGATCTTGCCGCTCCCCTGTTCCCTACCAGAAGTCTCTCCAATTCTACGAGCAACAGCGGCTCCGGCAAAAACCTGCCTCCTGTGCCACCCAGAGTATGGAGCCCATCACCTTCAGGACTCATCTCGAGCGCAAATATTCTCAGCCCGCTCCAACAAGTACTCGCTCACTCACCCGGACATCCTCTCTATTAGACGTGAATGCCAGTGACGTCGAACCAATCCCTTTCCGCGTTCCAGCATTTTGCCGGGCATCATCCCCTCTTTCACCTCAGCAACGCCTATTACCTGGTCGACCGATATTTCCAAAATCTATACCCGATCCAGACCTTTATCGTCTCGTTCTCAAGAAATGTCTGCGATATTCTTCCAGGGGTCAGAGGTTTTTGCAGATGAGACCTCGGCCAGCTCCCGCCGTACTTGCGGCAACCCAGGTCTCGGATAGAATCGTTGCGGACGAAGATAACCCTATGCAAGAAGACTATCTCATGGACTACAAGAACATGAATTTGCAATGTGAGGATTGGGAGATGTCAGATGGTGAAGACATTTACAGTTAATGTTATTGATACCGACACATATCTACTAACTTTATTTGACCCTTACATTATTTTTCCCTCTCCTAATTGTCTCTTCTTTTGGCTTTCCATGCTGCCGCTCGCTTCAAGGCCATTTTTATACCTGTGTCTGTGTTTATCTAAGTTCATAGAAGGCCAAATAATCATGCTTCCTAAATTATCTTCTACAAGTGGATGTAGGATTATTGTAACCTTCCACCAGATTCATTGCCATAAGCAATCAAGTTTGAATTGCCACATATGGGTAGAGTGGAGTAAATAGGGTGCTGATGTGCACACTTCTTTTTGTATCAACTAACCTGTGATAGTCCCCTGAAGGTTGATTATGGTACCTGATGAGGTCCTATGCAAAACAGTTGGGGCTTTCATCAATATATGACCTAGCAGTGGTCATATGCAGTGGTCATAGGTCGCAACCCTGAAATAACTCTGAAATCTGATCAGAAAGATATAATGCAGTCAACTCTGATATAGCATGAGGTGAAACTTGAGCTGAACATCAAGAGATAAAACACAACTTATTTTCATGTGCCCAAACCTCTTTCATAACCCATATTCTGTTTGTTTAAATAAAATGGTAACCAGTCTTGTCTAACACATGTGAATATTTAGCATATCATGTGACTTCAACCTGATGACAAATCAATCTGCTGAAACCTACTCCTCCAGACTGAAGATAGAGTATCTATACATCTAGGCAAAATGGAATGTTTGCACTATTGCAGATTCATATTCTTGGTTTTGCTCTAAATCTGGCAGAGTACATAATTGACATGGGAGGATCATCTCAATTTTTCTGTCTTTTGTCTTTCCTTTTATTATTGAAAGTAGTTTTGTTGAGTTAAGATATCTCTATCTAAAGCAAGAAAGTGAAACACATTACCATCAAGAGATGAAACCTAATTTATTTTTAGTGCAGTGCTCAGTTACTGTAGTAGAGACAGCTTATATATGTATGTGTGTGGACTATCCTAACCTCCACACCCCTACAAGTTGTGACTTGCTGTTTTAACAAAGATAGAAGCTAGGGGTTTTCTGGTATGTGTCATACCTGTGAAACTTCGGTGAACACCTTCTCACTTCAATGTGGCTCAAACTTTGAGTCTCGAATTGTGAACACAAACAACCGAAGAGTGTCCGAAGAAATCTATGCTCCCCATTTTCTATAAGGATTGCATTTATCAAGGATATACCTGAAAAGGTATCGATTCCTACGAGGGACTCCGAGATCATTCCATCCGGAAGGAGTAGTATTGGTCCAAAATTGATGGTGGTCTGGTCTCGCACTACTTTGGGTTTATGGCACGAGACCATTCAGAAACCAAACGACATTTCGAAAAAGTTTTCAATTAAGTAAAGATGGTCCACTACCTACTATGCAATCCGAACGATAAATAAGAACATCAAATTATAAGTGCATAGGGGATGAAAGATGCGAAGCACCCAATTGTGAAGGACCACAAATTTGTCAAAATGAAAGCACAAATAGTGCATTGACGAGAACGAATGCAAGTTCAAGGGATCTGTTCACCATCGTCTTCATTTCCTTTGTACTCTGGAGGAATGTTGTTTTGTGTGCTGAACACGCGTGCGGCGAGGGCGAGGCACCAGGGTATGGCTGGAGGCGACTTTGCATCCAGCGCTCACATCATCCCCGTCACAACAACTCCACATGGAAACCGCTTGTACCTCTCGGTATATATGGCCTTCTGGAGTGACAGTCAGAAATTCGTACTTTTCAGATTCGAGTCGACCTGTTTTCGTTCTAAGCTATAGAGCAGCGTAAGGAAACAGGAAATTTACCTGGGTGGTATGCGAATTCTTCCTGATCTGAATCGGGTACAGGGGAGCTGGACAAGGAGCTGGACTTCGTGTGATGGTGGCAAGAAGGTTCGCGCCCTTGGGAGGGGGGAATTTTAGCCTCATCGGTAGATGTGCTCAGTGTTTCCTCAAGTTCCATAACAAAGACATCATGAATATAAGGATCCTTTGCGGCAAGCTGCAACACCAGTTCGCGAAGTTGCTGCTCTGAAAGAACACTCAAGCAAGATTGTAAGTGGTCCATTGGAGAGAGGAAGGTGGTCAGAGTAAAAGACAGGTTTGCATTTCAGTCCTTTACCACAATGAGGCAGATGGTGATAAGGTTTTGGATCAATTGGATAGCGGCAACGGAAATGGAAATCACTCAGCCGAGCAAAGTCGCCCAATGGGGAGATTCGAAACAAAGGTATATTCAAAAAAGCCCCGTGACTATTATCATGCTGAAAGTGTAAACGGAACGGCCCGAGAAACGGATGGCGATTCAATCGATTTGCAATTGTCCGATAGAACAGCGAAGCAATGATCAAAAGACACTTTTTTTGTGAAGCTCGTTAAGCGAGATTGAACAAAAGAGGGCTGAGCTAGAAATAGCATTTTCACATTTCTGGATTTCGGAAGTCCACCAGACAAGCTTCAAAGACGACGTCGTTTTCTCAGGACTGAGGCTTGATGTTGATCCCGGACACACCCAGGATCATCTGCCTGTCTTCGACAACAGGTCCATGTAAATTCTTCAGGAAAAGAGGCTTGATTTTCTTCAATGTCCACCAGTCCATTTTCATCGTGATCCACGAATGCAGCTTCGTTCACTTCCAGTTCGCCTTCAACAGAATTACGATATTTAGATCCTTTCATCCTTCAATACGGGATGGCACTACTTGCGCACCTGAATGGAACTGGCATTCGCCATCCTCTCTCTGTGTGTTTATATCATAATCTTCCTGGCAACTGGAACAAGTCTCCCATCTCGGAACGATGGTGCGAGTTTCACGATTAATCGTAATGAGCTCTTTAGAAAGGGCAATCTCAACAGCCGGCTCTGTTTCTATCATTCTTACCAATACCTCTCGAAGTCGCACAGCCGGGATGGTATCGACAACATTCTTCAACTGAGTCCTCGTCTCCTCATTAAGATGTATCTCGACTTCGGACATGTCAGAGTCGGAGTTGCATAGAGAGCCACTTGTTGCGCTGTCTCCATCCGCACTTGGAGAGTCTGAAAGAGTGGTGAGGTCGATGATTTCAGGTTCATTATTTCCGTGGGATGACATGGCCTAACGAAGGATCTACCCAGTTTTGTAATCAAGTCAGATAATCTAGTGTGCAATCTCACCTTTTACGAGATGAGAGTAATGCTATCAGCAGCATTGTGTCAAGTGCCGACTTTAGATATTGAATGACTGTCCCTGACTGAATACTACACGTGATTTGACGTTCTTCTCTTTGATTTTTTTGGATTGGGAATTTCTATTCCGCAACTAGTGTCAAGGCGTGGATGACCTTGTCTGCAAGACCCAGTATTGTATCAACAAACGGTGTAAAACCAAAGGACGGTGGGCGAAGTTGACACGTGATATGACCTTGTAGCCACTCGAACCTTGCAGTGAACTGAAACTTAAGGCTTCATCACAGTTGTCTTATCAATTGGGAGACATGGCTTGCCGCTAGCCTCGGCTTCCGGACTGATTGACGCTAGACGCTCCAGTAGGCTTAGCGCGCTTTTAGTCTTACTTGGTTCCTTCTAAGGACCCTCTCTCTGTGCTATGGGAGGCATCTCTGATTCGTATTCATCTCTGACTACACGACTGCAATACGAACTCCGAAGCCAAATGCCACTTCCTGTCAAGCAACTTCTGATAATTGCCACTATTTCACTCGCTAGTCCCCTGACAAATTCAATCATCTACTCCGTCAATGATGGTCTGGTGACAACGGCAGATACAGGCCCTAGAACTTCTGAAAATGACGTGCTGAAACCTTCAATTTATCCTCAGCTCTTGGTATGAATTCTAGTACAGCAATTTGGAATGATTATTCATGGTGATGCCTCAACAGGAGTTTGCCCTCTTCTTTGCGCAAACCGCTACGGTACACCAGTGGGGAAAGTTCTCAGATAAACTTGGCCGCCGTCCTATTCTCCTAGTGGGATCCTTCGGCCTTTGCCTATCAACCTTCTTGCTTGGAGCCACGAACAATACTTGGGTACAAGTTGCTGCACGCTGTATGCAAGGGATTTCTAGTGGAAATCTAGGTGAGCGCTAGAATGGCGAATGAACAGGTTCTGAGCTTGTTTCGAACCCATCCGATGACAGAAACAACGAAGACGGTGATTGCCGAGGTAAGCTATTCTTCATTTGCGCCTTATTTGACTAGAGGACAGCACAATTTAGATCACCGATAATACCAACCAACATCTAGCTTACGCAATCTTGCCGACAGTACAAACTATCGGATTAAGCATCGGGTAAGGTCTCATGTAGTTCTCAGAATCGGCTCTGCAGAGAACAACAATCAAGTGTAGGTCGTCTGTGGGCAATTTCTTCGCAATCCTCAAGGGAAGGCTTCCAATTCTTGAAAGGATCCCGTTCATCAGAGATCATCCCCTTTTTATTCCTTGTGCCATGGCCTCCTCCTTCTCGTTCTTCTCTTTCTTTCTCATCCATCAGGGATTACAGGAAGTAGGTTCTTTTACATGTTTCTCTCGGCTTCCCCCAGTTGATGATTCCAAGACTCTACCTGCAGAATATCAGGCCAACTGGAGTCTCTTCCGAAAAATCAAAGATCAGTGTGCTTTTGGTTCGCCAACTTCTCCAATTTCTTCAAGCACTACGGCCTTATATGGTCAAGCAAGAGGTCCAGGCTATGGTGCAATATACAGTCCCAAGGAGGATGTCGAGAACGCTGTCAGCAGTATCGGGCAGGAAGTCACGCAAAGAATCGTCGAAGGCTTACTTCCGATTGATAAGATTCAGAAGATATCAAACCTCAAGGAGCTCATCAATCGCCAGCTCATCATCGTACTGTTGAATTACGCTTTCATTTCCTTTCTCGATCAGGCACAGCAAACTTTATTGCCTATGATGTATAAAACTCCCATTGAGGAGTACGGCCTCGGTATCTTACCAGGAGATATGATTAGAATTATGGCAACATGGGGCAGCTGTAACACTCTTGTTCAGCTATTACTGTTTCCGTGGCTCTTGCAGCGCTTCTGTTCCAAGAAAGTCTACTCAACTTGTCTGTCCTCAATGATACTCTTCTTCGCCTTATTCCCTGTGCTCCACCTAATTACAGCATACTTCCAGAACACCAATTTTGTGGTTCGCCGTCTACTAGAAATCCACGTGGGAATGTCTTCCCTATTTCATATGGCCTATGGTACGTCAATGGAATGGAATGTCCCAGCTAAGCATGTGACGCCACATCCATCCAGGTTGCTCTCAGATGTTCATAATGGGCGCTGTCCCAAATAGAAGATCCTTTGGCACTGTGAATGGCCTCGGACAGACAGTTGGCTCATCGGTGCGGATGGTTGTTCCACTAGTGATCTATGCATTCTCTCTAAAGGGTGGATGGAAGTGTCTGACGTATCTTTTGTTGATTTGCATCACAATAGCAGGGAGCATGGTTTCCGCACTCCTACCTGCTGATCTCTAGCTGGTAGTGATAAGATGTTCCGTCTAGGTGTAGAAAAGCTTATGTCAGACTTTTAGCCCGCCGTTTCTCACTGGTTCGGTTCAGGCCGGCATTTGCATACAAACTCTCATGATGGACTTTTCATGAGCATCCGTCATCGCCAGCCAACATTTACAATGATGGTCACCAATGACTATCTCCTCGCATATCTACATTGGTCCTTTACCTGACGCTTTACCTGACGTTTGACTCAGTTACCTCCGGACGTATCAGTGTCAATGACAAGAGGCATCAGTGTCAATGGTGAGTTAAAGAATGGAACTTTGGATCTGGGAGCGATGAAAGCCACATCGACACTAGACTATAACAAAGGATATTGTGTCGCCATTTGAGAATAGCTAGAAGGGGTGACATTCTCTCATAGATCACTCCATTATGGAGCTTCTGGTGCATTTGAGGCGGATCAGGTATCGCTATGACACCATTTCCCGGTCCATGAACCCTGCCAAGAGTGTTGTATTAACCAAGGTTCGACATGCTGACCAAAAATAGTGCGTGAGTTAAAAGACAGCAGGAATGGGATAGTAACCACCCAACGTTCAGCCAACTCTATTGCTCTTTTCCTTCAACCAGGTTACTGTTGAAGGTGTTTGTTATCATTGTTTCAAAATGCAACATGAGGCCCAAGACGATTGTCCTGCTAGGCAATCCAAGAAAGTGACACCCTTGCCTAAAGTACAAATTTTTATCCTGCTTTTCGTCATGATTGCGGAACCTATCTCGTCGACGGTTATCTACCCATTCGTCAATCAGTTTGTGAAAGACACTGGTATTACACATGGAGATGCTAGAAAAGTTGGACACTATGCTGGTTTCCTGGTCAGTGCACTTGCCGTTTCCAGAAATGCTAAGTCCACCTGACCTGATTATAGGAATCTGTCTTCTTCTTCGCTGAATGTACAACAGTGTTCCAATGGGGTCGCCTTTCAGATCAAATCGGTCGAAGACCAGTTCTCCTTCTCGGGCCCCTGGGTCTCGCCCTTTCTCTTTTTACCTTCGGCATTTCGAAAAACTTTTGGATCCTCTTGATTGCGCGTTGTGCTCAGGGCGCTTTCAACGGAAACATGGGTTAGTACGCTGGGTGCATCTGACTTCGGGTTTAGTGCTTAGCCGACATTTCAGGTGTCACAAAAACCATGATGTTTGAGGTTGGTTGATGTACACTGAATCTGATGAGAACAGCGCTTATTTCCTAATATAGATAACCGACCATACGAACATTGCTCAGGCTTATGCATGGCATCCAGTGATGTGGAGCTCGGGGATTACTCTAGGGTCAGTTGGTCTACGCAGTTTGGACAATCCATTGTTTGTACTCATAACGGTGTCGTTCCAGTCCTCTCATTGGGGGTATCTTCGCCATGCCTACGTATAGGTGGCCTGAATTGGCACACACGGCTTATTTCCTTGTGCTACACCCGTACTTCCTCCCCTGTGCGATCACTGGAGGCCTTGCCCTTGTTTCATTTACTATTGCCTATCTTGGTCTCAAGGAAGTGAGTACTCTTCTTGTATTGCGGCATTTACGAGCTAATTGTCCCGTCAGACTCTTCCTACGAAAATTAGACCGCAGGTCGATGATCCTGAAAGTAACAACCTTTCAGAATCCACCAAGGCCTCGATTCGTAGCCGGGTATCCAGTTTTTCGGATTCCCTTTCAAACTCGGGTGAAGAATCACCTCTTCTCCATAATCAGCCTCCGCGAGGGTATGGTGCAAGCGAATCGGAATCTGATGAGAATACATCCAGTGAGACATTGCCAGTTTCTGACGCACAAGCTGCACAAGAGCTCCCTTTCAAGGACCTCCTGACGCAACCGTTAGTGATTGCACTGGCGAACCACGGCTTCTTGTCATTTCTGGATCAGGCGCATCAAGCTCTTCTTCCCCTCATGTACTCGACTTCGGTCGAATTGGGTGGTCTGAGCCTTCGCCCCGACCAGATTGGCATCATTATGGGAGCATGGGGCGCTTGCAATGCAGTGTTCCAGGTGACATGTTTTCCAAAGCTAATGGCCAAGCTGGGACCCAAGAGACTTTATGTTCGTTGCTTCACTGCACTACTAGTTACCTTTTCGGCATTCCCCATCCTTAATACGTTGGCTCGATGGTATGGAAATACTCATGCTTTGATTTGGATCACAATCTGCTGTCAGATGTCATTCTATACGTTTGTTTTTATGGGTTATGGTAAGTTGTCTACCTATCCTTCCCCATTCCTTGATCAACGAACTTTCGCCCAAGGTTGCACACAGTTATTCATAATGGATGCTGCTCCCGGTCGCAACTCACTCGGAGCCGTCAATTCTCTGGGTCAGATGATGAGTTCTGTTACTAGAACCATCGCTCCTTCCTTTGCATCGTCGCTCTTCTCCATCTCCCTGCAAAAACAATGGCTTGGGGGCTACTTTGTCTATTTCCTCCTGCTCATTATAGTCTTGATTGGTTCTTATGTATCCCATCGGTTACCCCGCGGTATGCGTGACAGATCATGAAATTTTACACGACACAAAAGCGGACACTACATTACATTATACCTGATAAATCGAAGAAAATTCCATGGTGCGAACGTGGCTTCATTAATACCAACCTTTCATTTGATGTACTAGGATTCTTACTCACTTCTGACCTTTAGGGGTCAACGGAAATCGTGATATCTTTTTCCTGCAGTGTATCTATCTTATAGACTTACTTAAATTTAGTTTGCTTAAATTTGAAAATTGATCTCCGAGCATCAGGTGCACCATGACTAAAACTGAACCCTTCAGGAACTTGAAGTTCTAATCTCCATTCAACTTAGAGCAGAACCAAGCACTGTTTGAGCTTTGCCCATCGAACTTTCTACCACATGTGAATGGAAAGGCTAACATCAGACTCCTGAGGCTCTGGCAAGTTAAGTGGCCTTGCTTAAGGCCGCTCCCTTTCCTCTCTCCCTCGTCTGGTATGGACTCTCCAATGACCGTCACCATCGTTGATGAAGAGACACCTCTCCTTTCTCCCACGCCTGTACTTTCTCAAAAACGTCAAGTGACACCTTTGCCAAAACTTCAGATCTCAATTGTCTTATTATTGCAGCTTTGCGAGCCTATAATCGGTCAATCCATATATCCGTACATCAGCCAGGTGAGCGACTCCTAGTATATTGACAGAGAACTAGATTATAAGCCCACGACAGCTTGTTAGCGAGTTAGATATCACGGGCGGGGACGAACGCAAAGTTGGCTACTATACAGGACTGATTGTGACCAATTTGAATGCTCTGGGCGCACTACTCGCTCCTCATGCTTTGTCTTTGACATAGGAATCGCTCTTCTTCGCAACAGAAGCATTGACGATCTTACAATGGAGTCGTTTGTCGGATTATATTGGTCGCAAACCCATCATGTTAACCGGTTTAGTTGGATCAGCACTTTCCATATTGTGTTTTGGGCTGTCTAGAACGTTCTCGACTCTGATCATTAGGTGAGCGATGACCATAGAAGGCTCAGTTCCCCCAAATCATCGGATCTACAGTCGTTGTCTTTGTGGGCTTTTAAACGGAAATATTGGTATGTCGTACTGGGGGCAATGCTCGGTTTCCAGGATTGACCGCATCTGTCTCAGGCGTGATGAAGAGTGTCATGGGGGAGCTAACGGATTCCTCCAACCGAGCTGAGGGCTTCGCCCTACTGCCCGTTGTCTGGTCAGCGGGTGGGACATTGGGGTACATCAAATCATATCATCCTTTGAGAGGTAATCTACTAACGAAATTACAGTTCGCTCATTGGAGGCTCTTTGTCAAATCCTCATATACGCTTTCCAACGGTTTTCTGGAATGAATTTTGGCAAGAGTATCCCTATTTTCTCCCATGCTTGGTTACATCAAGCTTTATTTTTGTGTCCGCTGCCGTCACTGCGATCTTTTTTAAAGAGGTGAGTTCCAGCCTGATCGTAATAAACTTCCTGACCTCTCTGATGCTTACAGACGGTGCCAAAACGCGAACGGGGATCCTCAGTCTGCTCTGAGACCACTCTCACAGACGTTCTTGATAGGGATGCACCTCTTCCCCTGCGACAAATACTGGTCTGGCCTGTCATAATTTCTGTGGCAAACTATCTCGCATTAGCTTTCCTCAACATTATGCTCACTGCTCTCTTGCCCCTCTTTTTCGCCATGCCAGTCGAGATTGGTGGTCTCGGCTTGAGCCCACCTATCATTGGGTACCTCTGGGGGGGCTATGGAGCAGCTACTGGAATCTTCAATGTCCTTTTCTTTGCGAAGATACTTCGACACTATGGTGAAAAACGAGTCTTCTTTTTCGGGATGACTATTTTTGCACCCATCTTTATATTGATGCCCATCACGAGCATATGTGCCCGTACATGGGGTGTTGGACTCCTAGTACGGTCATTAGTGGTACTCCAGTTGTCATTGATGGTTTCGACAGACATGTCATATGGTGGGTTTAAGGGACTACCAAGAACTCATGTTTATCTTAACAATTTCCAAGGATCAATCATCATGTACGTGACCGCATCTGCGCCCAACAAACGATCTCTGGGAGCCACAAATGGTTTATCGCAGACGACTGCCTCCATTGTTCGCGCGATTGGCCCAGCTCTTTCCACTTCATTATTCTCTTACTCAATTCAACACAACATTCTTGGAGGTTATGGTGTCTATGTATTGATGGCTACTCTTTCACTTTTTGCACTCGTCATTGCGACTTTCTTGCCAGCACATCTCTGGGAAGACAATGACACTAGGAGCAATCGTTACTGATACTGGTTTGAGATCGAAGCAGAGAGGAGGAGAGAAAAAAGATTTGTTTACTCGTAATTTTCGATGATTTTGGGTGGGGACTGACAAACCAACCCGAGTATGGACAGTAGTTCCTGATGAAAATAAAAATCGAACACGACCGTGATTTAGCCAAAATAACGATGTTGGTCCCTACTAAATGGAGAATGGGCTGATTAGAGCGTTAGTCGAATCAGCAACAGCAAAGAGTTACTCGCAATGGCCAAGATCCACGGACAGTGACACCCGAACGTAATTCTGGCACACTTAGTTTTTCATTTCTATTACATTCGGCCTAGTTATTTCATCTTGACGTTTTTGTCAGATGTCATCTGATATTCGGGTTCTGTTCAATATCCACAAGATGAACCATCCGAGTTTCCATTGTCGAGAAGAGTTAGAATGTCAGCTGTTTCCATTAGGCAGATATTGCATCTCATAAGAGTTCGGGAAACAGCGTCATTATCATTACTCGATTAGTTGATGCACAACATCTAGGTCAGGGCCCATAACTCAGGGAAGATAGAAGCCATAACGTGATGGTAAAAGTAAACATATTCGCCCGATACAATCACCGATGGCTCTATTTCCTTCTCGTAAGAAGGCTGACTTGTCCACCCACAGTGAATACACTGGTAAAGAACTCGCTGTTTGGCCGGTTTGTTGTTTTGCATGTGAAATGCTCAACATCGTACCCTGTTCCTTCAATCTCGGTGTAGAGATGCCGTCAACATACAATCGCATTAATGCCCGTGTCAAATGAACTCTGGGATGCGGCTATGGGAGCAGGTTGAACCTGTTATCGCAAGCGAAGACGCGGATTCGGCATGATGAGCTCGGATCTTTCAGAAAGGTGCGACTGTCAGGACAAGTTCCATATCTATTTCTTGCTCCACTTTTGGGCAGAAGCTCACAAAATCGCATCATTATTGCTACGACGAAAAACTATGTAGCATTATACTGTACTTAGAAGGATGTTCCATCGGTGGCCACATCTCAGTCACTCACACTACCTTCGTGAACCCTGGGACTGTATACCTAACAGTATTCGGTACTGAGATGAGAACCGAGTTTGAATCAATTTGCTAGACGCCGGCACTAGCCAAACACACTCCCTTATTTGTTCAAGATCATTACAATCGTACGTATGGCAATTTGTCAGTCGGTTGAACCAGCCCGATGTTTCTATTGATGCTAATCTCGGCAGCTTCTCACCCGGTATGGAGGGAAGCTGGGTGATATTGAACTCACAGCCTTCACCATCTCTTTTGCAATTGTCAGAAGCTCTTTCAGCCCCATAATTAGACTTGACTAGAAGCTTGTGACAATCTCCGATTTCTTGATAGTTTGTTGCTAACTATCAGGTCATATCATGTTTCATTGGCTGATAAGCCACTTTGACACGATACCTCAGTGTTGTTGGGTATTGACTTTATCATGAGCTAACGGGGACGTAAGTCAATACTAGCCATGTAAGTGGCGGTCTCAATAGATTAGAATCTGATCTTATCTCTTAGTCTTTTATTCAATAGATATCTCTTCTCTATGCATCGTCCAATATGCTTGATTTTTGTCCCTGGTGCTACATGTGGCAGTTGCAGAGCTCTTCAGCAAATGCTCTTCCAACAAAATCTGAAATGAAGACGAGCGGAACCTCTGTCATTAGAAATTCAACATTTCTTATTTCGCATTTGTTGAAAATCTCAATCAACTACTGCTCTGAGAATGGGCCCCAAGACAAAAAGACAACCAACACAGCTTAGTGCGATCTCAAAAGACACGAAACGAAGGTCTCGAGAGTAACAAACATCCAGCTTTTATGCAATACACGGTAAGCACAGGAAAGAAAAGCATATGATGGACCATCACCGCTATTGGAGACGAACATTTTTGAACACTTCCTATGAGCTCACAAAATTTTATCAGCATGCGTGGGAGCATGCTATGGCCCCGAGAAGCTGATCCGAGATTCCAACTTTCGGGCAGAAAATACTAGATCCAGTTAACACGAGTAGGACTACTATCTTTGCACAGAGGGAATGAGTAGTGATATGCACATGTCGGTACGTGTGATAGGTAGACTCTACTCGCTTATGTTGTCGTGGTAGAGAATATCACCAACAACCATGTGAGCGGCATCGTTTAAGCTTTTGGACCTGGTTCCTTCACAGCATAGTCAGATAATCGATATCGATATCACATAGTCTGTGTTGAATGCTGATGTGGGCAAATTCAGGTCTGATCTTCCCTCTCAGATACCAGAATGTCGGTCCAGGATCCGTCCCCACAACATCTACCTCCTGTGGACACGAATGCAGAGCACAAAGTCTTCGCTGAGCCAGAACAACAGGAGAGCAATGGCCAGGTCAGCGATGCCTCAAAATCTGCTTCATCATCTAGAGTGCACTCTAGATCACCACCGCCGGGCATCATTAATATGTCTGGACTTCGCACAACTCTCCCTGACATTTCTCTCAACTCGCCTTCAACAAACATCATTGGCACACCATTCGCGCACACGACTAGCAATACACCCTTTGAGTACCCTTTTCCCGAGACTCCTGATCCATCATCTCCAGTGCCATCTCACCCTGCCTTCCGCCCTGGCTCGCCTTACAGCTCTTTCTCACCACCACATCTGCCGATATCCGTCGAGAGACATCCCTCGGTATCTGTTGAGAGACATCCCTCCCGCTCTGGAACTTTTAGCTTGATTCAACCCAAGTTTAGGGCGGAGGCACCCGTCAGTCCTCCTCCAATACCACCCTCTCTGAAAAAGAAGCGATGGAGTTTGAATATTCTTGGGCGAAGGCGGACAAGCAATCCTCCAACGCCTACTGGAGATGGACCTTCGTCGCCTCTTGGTAGCCCACCAGCTGCAACGTGCACTGCTGTTCCGAGTGGCTTAGGCAGTGGGAGGCCAAGGTTGGGCGGTCAGAAATCCAGTGGGGATAGACAGACTAATGGTCGCGCTGAGAAGCAATGAAGTTGCAGAATACTATTGGTAGCCTCTGGTCTTTACAATCGGTCCTGCATTTCGTCGACGCTGACATATCTTCACCGTGTACACGGTGTTCTTGAATTGCTTTGATGGCAAAAAGGTGGATCGCTCTCAAGCTGGAATCCAAATTTAACGTCGTGTACCTTTCTTGAAGCTACTTGAAGTACCTTGTCCTGTCCAACATCACTATCGTTGTCGAGGTTCATCTGCCTGTTTCCCCTTTCATTTTTTGTTTTCCATTTTGTTTTCCATCTTTATTTCCTCACTCTCCCTCGACTGTAAAGCCAAGCTCATGGTTACTCTCACAGACACCAGAAACTGTGGTCACTTGACACAACACCGTCAGTGGTACTTTTGTGGATACATCACTTACTCCATTGCTCTGTAAAAATAGTCATACCCAGACTTTGACAAGTCAGATGATGTTTGAATGGGATATTACCCATAAAATTGCCACAATTGGACTAAGGAAAAATTACAGGATATCTAAGAGTTATATACTATAACTATATTCTTATCAAGACCGAGACCGAGACCATGAGGCTATGGGATGTGGCTAACAAGTACTGATCAGCCACAAGTTATAGTCAGTGACTGGAACAATGAAATTTCCTCAATTAATTAGATGCTGCGTAAGGAGATGATCGCAAGTCGTACTTGGTCAGACTTGTTAGTATATGACATTGGATCACGTCAGACTTCCTCAATTCCATTTGCTTATTGGAAATGACGTTAAATTGCCAT
>Ga0157365_10000369_pt1 | contig 19560 bp, 14 predicted proteins | sample AttsexASBM3_FD_111478 | JGI IMG/M metagenome (GOLD analysis project Ga0157365, IMG submission 111478) | Fungus gardens microbial communities from leaf cutter ant in Ribeirão Preto, State of São Paulo, Brazil - Atta sexdens ASBM3 | ecosystem: Host-associated > Fungi > Mycelium > Unclassified ... | reverse complement strand
TGGAAGGCTGGAAGGACAGCACCAAGGGCGCGCGTTCGTGGGCTGAACTGCCCGCGCAGGCGATCAAATATGTCCGCCGGATCGAGGAACTGGTTGAAGCGCCGGTAACCCTGCTGTCCACCAGCCCCGAACGTGATGACACCATCCTGATGCGCGACCCGTTCGAGGACTGACCGGAACGTCACAAAAATTTTGGGAGGCCGCCTTTTTCAAGGCGGCGTTTCCTGAAGTTTTGTGAGCCGGCACAGACAAAAAGCCCCGCAACGCCAGAAGCGTGCGGGGCTTTTTTTAACGGGATGGCTGTCGGGTGGTCAGGTGTCGGCCTGTGCCGTGTGCTGTGCGCGACGGGAGGCGACTTCCGCCTTCATCGCAGTCTGAACCTTTTCAAAGGCACGGACCTCGATCTGGCGCACGCGTTCACGCGAAATATTGTAGACATGCGACAGTTCTTCCAGCGTCGCCGGTTCATCCTTCAGCCGCCGTTCGGTCAGGATATGACGTTCACGGTCGTTCAGGGATTTCATGGCGTTGGCCAGCAGCGCCTGCCTGCCGGAATATTCCTCGCTCTGGGCAAGGGTTTCTTCCTGGTTGTCATTGTCATCAACCAGCCAGTCCTGCCATTCCCCTTCGCCATCCATGCGCAGCGGCGCATTCAGGCTGTGGTCGGGGGCGGCAAGCCTGCGGTTCATGTTCACCACGTCCTGTTCGGGCACGCCGAGGGACTGGGCGATCTTGTTGACCTGTTCGGGCTGCAGGTCACCGTCATCAATGGCCTGCATCTGTCCCTTGAGGCGACGCAGGTTGAAGAACAGTTTTTTCTGGGCGGCGGTTGTGCCGATCTTCACCAGTGACCAGCTATGCAGGATGTATTCCTGTATTGCGGCGCGGATCCACCACATGGCATATGTCGCCAGCCGGAAGCCACGGTCGGGGTCGAAGCGGCGGACCGCCTGCATCATCCCGATATTGCCTTCGCTGATCAGTTCGCCGACCGGCAGGCCATAGCCGCGATAGCCCATGGCGATCTTGGCGACGAGACGCAGATGGGAAGTGACGAGTTTATGCGCGGCTTCGGTGTCGCCCTTGTCCTTCCAGCGGCGCGACAGACGAAGCTCCTCCTCGGGGGAGAGCATGGGGAATTTGCGGATGTCCCGAAGGTATTTGGACAGGTTGTTTTCGGGACCGGAAATAAGAGCAGAAGCAGAAGAGGCCATTGTAACGGACTCCTGTTCCAGAGGGACGGGACAGCTTTAATCCGGACTAACGTAACCGTTACCGGAAGGGTTGCATCGTCTCTCTGATAGACGCACGACTGGACATCTCACGTCCCTGTATATGACCCCCGTCATGGGCAGTTTTATACAGGACGTCCAGTTAGCCTGGGGGCGTCGGCCCCGGCGAACAATCACCGAACATAGGCATCCTGCCCCGTTGTGTCAATAAATATGCCTGCAAATCAGGCAATACTGGACAGCAGGTGACGGAAATCTTCCGGGGGCGCGGTCTCGAACAGCATCTGCTCACCGCTGCGCGGATGGACAAAGCCCAGACGGCGCGCATGCAGCGCCTGACGGGGGAAGTCCAGCGCTGCATCCTTTGCCGCGGGGGGCAGGCTGCGTGATGCGGCCGGAATCCGGCGCAGGTAAACCGGATCGCCCACCAGCGCGTGTCCGGCATGGGCGAAGTGGACCCGGATCTGATGGGTGCGTCCGGTCGCCAGCCTGCATTCCACATGGGCCAGGCCGCCATGGAAGGTGTCCAGCACGCGGTAATGGGTCAGCGCCATCTTGCCGCCGCCATTGGCAATGACCGCCATGCGCTTGCGGTCGCGCCGGTCGCGCCCGATCGCGCCATCGAATGACCCGCTGGCGGGCGTGGGAATGCCCCAGCAGATGGCCTGGTACGCACGGTCGATCCTGCGTTCGGCAAAGGCGAGGGAAAGCGCCTGGTGCGCCATTTCGGTCTTGGCCGCGACCATGATGCCCGACGTGTCCTTATCCAGCCGGTGCACGATTCCCGGTCGCCGTTCACCCCCGATTCCGGTCAGCCCTTCGCCGCAATGGGCCAGCAGGGCGTTGACAAGGGTGCCGTCCTCGTTTCCCGGCGCAGGGTGCACGACCATGCCTGCGGGCTTGTCCAGCACGATCAGGTCGCGGTCCTCATATAATATGTCCAGCGCGATATCCTGCCCCTGCGGCGTGGCGGGGATTGCGGGGGGGATATGAATTTCATAACACATGCCTGCCCGCACGGGTTCCGCCGGGTCCCGCAGCGGGCTGCCGTCGCGTAACAGATGGCCGCTTTCCATAAGGGACTTGACGCGTGAACGCGAAAGGCCGTCGACCACATTGGCAATGAAACGGTCGGTGCGCTGGCCTGCGTCATTGGCGGTGGCGATGACAGGGGCAGGGGGGGCAGTGTCAATCATGGCATGTGTCTATCGGAAAAAACGGTATTCGGGAACGGAAAGCACAGAATGGAAAAACAGGGATCGCGCGCGCTGCTTGCGGCGGTGATCGGCATGGGGGTCCTGCTGTTCATCGGCTCGCTGGCGCTGGTTGGCGTACTGGTGCACCGGATGATGCACCCCGCCGCGCCCGCCCCGGTTGCGGTGGCGGGGGCGACGGTGCCGGCCCCCGTCATCGCGGGGCCGGGCGTGCAGGCAGGGGATCTGGTGGTGGATGAAGCGCCGGGAACGCATGTGCAGTCCATTACCGCCCGCCCCGATGGGCTGCTGGCGGTGGTGCTGACCGGCGGGGAAAGCGTGGACCGTGTGGTGGTATGGGACCCTGCCGGCCGCCGCATCGTGGCGCGACTGGTTCTGGGGCGGTCCTGACCGCAGGCGGCGCGATTCTTTTCTTGCATCCCTGCGGGTGATCGCATAGAACGCGGCACCGGCCTTTGTCCCGTTCGTCTAGAGGCCTAGGACACCGCCCTCTCACGGCGGCAACACGGGTTCGAATCCCGTACGGGACGCCAGTTTCTGGCTGTTTATACCCTGGTCGCTGAATGAAAGCCCGCCGCAAGGCGGGCTTTTCGTATGTAATGGATAGTTGTCCGGGTTATTTTCATTGAAAAGCAATCAATCTATGGCATGGCGACGTTTTTCATATTAATATATAATAAAGGCATCTTATATATTTGCCGAAACGCTTTGCGCAAAAAGCATTGATTCATGTCAAATGGCGTCGAAATTTAAAAATATTTTCCGCCTTTTAATTTTGGGGCGGATGGCAGCATATTGGAACCCGGTCATTTTCCATATTTCTCTTTTGATTTCTGCAGGAATAATCAACGGGATTTTCCGGGGGAGTCTGCTGGCCCGACGTGATAAAAATGCAACTTTACCCCCTTTCCGGTCCGTCAGGACGCTGGTGGCAGTTTCGCCATTGGGGGGGAAGGCGGTATGCTTCCCTTCCGTAATAAAGTCTGTCTCGTAGTAGTCATGTGTGGCTTGCAGGATGGAGGAGTTTGCGATTAAGGCGTCATGGGTGCCGCCGGGCGGGAAGTTGAACACCGGTTTCCGCCTGTGGTTGCATCGGTTCTGATTTCTAGTGTGTGGTGATCAATGCTGTTGGATTTTATGAAGCTGCAGAAACATGTATCCGGGATGGGGCGTCGGTCCTTTCTGTCCGTCATGGCGGCTACCGGCAGCATTCCATTCCTTTCGGCGGCTGAAGCAGGGGACGGCACGGCGGTGAGCCAGCAGTGGGCCATTTTCCGTAGCAAGTATTTCCATCCCGACGGGCGTATTGTCGATACCGGCAACAGCGGCGAATCCCACAGCGAGGGGCAGGGCTACGGCATGCTGTTCGCCGCCACGGCAGGTGACCAGGCAGCGTTCGAGGCGATATGGGTCTGGGCGCGCAACAACCTTCAGCACAAGACCGATGCCCTGTTTTCCTGGCGTTACCTGGACGGGCATAACCCGCCGGTGGCGGACAAGAACAACGCCACCGACGGGGATCTGCTGATTGCGCTGGGTCTGGCACGGGCTGGCAAGCTTTGGAAGCGGGCAGACTATATCCAGGACGCTATAAACATCTACGCCGACGTGCTGAAGCACATGACCATGAAGGTCGGTCCCTATACGGTACTGCTGCCGGGGGCGGACGGATTCGTCACCAAGGAAGCGGTGACCCTCAACCTGTCCTATTACGTCATGCCGTCCCTCCTGCAGGCGTTTGAGCTGTCAGGCGAATCCCAGTGGCAGACCGTGATCGAAAATGGCCTGCGCATCATTGGCAAGGCACAGTTCGGTGAATGGAAGCTGCCGCCGGACTGGCTGTCGATCAACCGGCAGACGGGTAATTTCTCCATCGCAAAGGGCTGGCCGCCGCGTTTCTCCTACGACGCGATTCGCGTGCCGCTTTACCTGTACTGGGCGCATATGCTGTCGCCGGAACTGCTGGCTGATTACACCCGGTTCTGGAACCATTTTGGTGCATCCGCCCTGCCGGGTTGGGTTGACCTGACAAATGGTTCGCGTTCGCCCTATAATGCGCCGCCCGGTTATCTGGCCGTTGCGTCGTGTTCGGGTCTGGCATCAGCCGGGGAACTGCCCACGCTGGATCATGCGCCGGATTATTATTCCGCAGCGCTTACACTGCTGGTCTATATCGCCCGTGCCGAGGGAGGTGGGATGTGAATTCAGCCGATAAGGACGCAGGGACACCGGCGCCACACCGTAATGTGGACATGGACAATCCGCAGGATGTGTCCCGCATGCTTACGACTGGCTATGGTCTGAGCGGCGAAGGCTTTCATTACCATTCCTTCCGGTCCATCGTGCGGGATACGCCCGTGGATGTTCCTGAAGAAGCAGATCACGACGACACGCATGCCTACGTCGAGGAGCATTATGCCGAGCCGGAGCCGTACGCGTCGGCTCCCGCAGTTGCACCCGCGCCGGAACCAGAGCCGCCTGCCGTCACGCCTGTAGCCATGCCTCCCATTGTGGAGGAAGCGCCGCCACCGCCACCGGCTCCGGTTGTGCCGGAAGTCGTGCATGTGCCGCAGCCGCCTCCGCAGCCCGCGCCGCCTGTCATGGAAACGGTCGCGCCGGAACCGCCGCCCCCATCCCCCCCTCCGCCGGAAACCGTGGTGTCACCCGCACCGCAGCCCAGGCCTGCCGCAACGACACCTGATGTCGTGCAGTCGGGTGGGCGGGAACGGCGTGGCCTGCCACCATTTGTCGCGCCTGCTACGCCACCGCGTCCGGCGCCGGCGCAGTCCGCTTCCTTCACGATTGAAGCCCCGGAGCCGGAAGTTGTCGCGACGGATGAGTGGGCTCCCGTACCCAAGGCGCAGCAGCGCCGGGGACAGCGCCCGACCGGGCCTGGATTCTTTTTTGCCAAGGCAGGCGACCGGACCCAGATGGCCCGGCTGTTCCAGCCGACACCGGTGCCGATGCCCCGGCCTGTTTCCAAACCTGCTTCCAAGGTGACCACGATGACCAAATTCGACAAGAATTCATGGAATGAAAGCGCGGGACGTCGTCCGGCGCCGACCGATAACTCCCCGACCCTGACCGAAGTGTTCATGACATTGGGGGGACGGGCGACCGACCGCCTGATCCCCAAGCCGAGCCTGCGTGAGGCCCTGCTGCGCAAGCGTGAGGAAGAGAACGAGCAATCCTGATCCCGACAGGCGCGACCGGTCATGATGGCAGGCCGGTCCGCGACGGGATACAGGGCAGGGGGCCCGGGCCCCGTATGACCCGCGTGCCATGCGGGCCGAAAGGCGACATGACGGACCAGATGCGTCTGACGGTTTTCTTTTGAACGTAACTATCTGTTTTATCAGTATTTATTAATCGGACGAGTTATTGATGTCAGAGGTTCAGTCGTCAGCGCCTGCGGAAAGCTGGTTCGGCCGCTTTTCCAACAAGATACTGTCACTGCGTGGTGCCAGCTATGTCGTTGGGGCGTTGGGGCTTTGCGCCCTGCTTGCCGCAACCATGGTTACGCTGTCGCTTAATGAACAGATGATTGTGGCATTAGTGTGTGTGGCGGTATTTTTTATCGTCGGCCGCCGCAAGAGCCGTCGCACCCAGGTCTTTCTGGAGGTGCTTTCGGCGCTGGTGTCCCTGCGGTATCTGACGTGGCGGCTGACGGAGACGCTGGACTTCGATACCTGGACGCAGGGCGTGCTGGGTGTCACGCTGCTGCTGGCGGAACTGTATGCGCTCTATATGCTGTTCCTCAGCTATTTCCAGACGATTTCCCCCCTGCATCGTGCGCCGCTGCCACTGCCGGCCAATCCCGATGACTGGCCCACGGTTGATATTTTCATCCCGACCTATGACGAAGCACTGAGCATCGTGCGCCTGACGGTGCTGGGGGCGCTGGGTATCGACTGGCCGCCCGACAAGGTGAATGTCTACATTCTGGATGATGGCAGGCGTGAAGAATTCGCCCGCTTCGCCGAGGCCTGCGGCGCGCGGTACATCGCCCGTCCCGATAACGCGCACGCCAAGGCCGGTAACCTGAACTACGCCATTAAACATACGACGGGCGATCACATCCTCATCCTGGACTGTGACCACATCCCGACGCGCGCCTTCCTGCAGATCGCCATGGGCTGGATGGTCAGCGATTCGAAAATCGCCCTGCTGCAGACGCCGCATCACTTCTATTCCCCCGATCCGTTCCAGCGTAACCTGGCCGTGGGGTACCGCACCCCGCCCGAAGGCAACCTGTTCTATGGCGTCATTCAGGACGGTAACGACTTCTGGGACGCGACCTTTTTCTGCGGGTCGTGCGCCATCCTGCGCCGTAAGGCGATTGAGGAAATCGGCGGCTTCGCAACCGAAACCGTGACCGAAGACGCCCATACCGCGCTGCGTATGCAGCGCAAGGGCTGGTCGACCGCCTACCTGCGCATTCCGCTGGCCAGTGGCCTGGCGACAGAACGTCTCATCACGCATATCGGGCAGCGTATGCGCTGGGCCCGTGGCATGATCCAGATTTTCCGTGTCGACAACCCGATGCTTGGCCCGGGCCTGAAGCTGGGACAGCGTCTTTGCTACCTGTCGGCCATGACGTCGTTCTTCTTCGCCATTCCCCGCGTCATCTTCCTTGCATCCCCGCTGGCCTTCCTGTTCTTCAGCCAGAATATCATCGCGGCGTCGCCGCTGGCGGTGGGGGTCTATGCCATCCCGCACATGTTCCATTCCATTGCGACCGCGGCGAAGGTCAACAAGGGCTGGCGTTATTCGTTCTGGAGTGAAGTGTACGAAACCGTCATGGCGCTGTTCCTGGTGCGGGTGACCATCGTCACGATGCTGTTCCCCTCCAAGGGCAAGTTCAACGTGACGGAAAAAGGCGGCGTTCTGGAACGTGAGGAATTCGACCTCACCGCCACCTATCCGAATATTATTTTCGCCGGCATCATGGCGCTTGGCCTGTTGCGTGGGGTATATGCGCTGATCTTCCAGCACCTGGACATCATTTCGGAACGTGCGTACGCGCTGAACTGCATCTGGTCGGTGATCAGTCTGATCATCCTGATGGCGGCAATCTCCGTGGGGCGTGAAACAAAGCAGTTGCGCCAGAACCACCGTATCGAAGCCCAGATTCCCGTTACGGTTTATGATTACGATGGCAATTCAAGCCACGGCATTACCGAAGACGTCTCCATGGGCGGTGTGGCGATCCATCTGCCATGGCGTGAGGTCACGCCCGATCAGCCTGTACAGGTCGTAATCCATGCTGTACTGGATGGCGAGGAGATGAACCTTCCGGCCATCATGATCCGCAGTGCCCGGGGCAAGGCGGTGTTTACGTGGTCGATCAGTAATATTCAGGTTGAGGCGGCCGTGGTCCGGTTCGTGTTCGGACGCGCCGATGCCTGGCTGCAGTGGAATAATTATGAGGATGACCGGCCGTTACGAAGCCTGTGGAGTCTGATCCTCAGCATCAAGGCACTGTTCCGCAGGAAGGGTCAGATGATTGCCCATAGTCGTCCCAAAAAGAAACCAATTGCACTGCCGGTTGAGCGTAGGGAGCCAACAACCAGCCAGGGTGGTCAGAAACAGGAAGGAAAGATCAGTCGTGCGGCCTCGTGATATGAAAATGGTGTCCCTGATCGCGCTGCTGGTTTTCGCAACGGGAGCGCAGGCTGCCCCGATTGCGTCCAAAGCGCCAGCCCACCAGCCTACGGGCAGTGATCTCCCCCCCCTGCCTGCGGCGGCACCGGTGGCGCCAGCGGCGCAACCTTCCGCACAGGCAACTGATCCGGCATCAGCCGCGCCCGCATCCGATGCGGGAAGCGCCAGTAACGCGGATGCAATACTGGACAATGCCGAAAATGCGGCAGGCGTCGGTACCGATGTTGCAACTGTCCATACCTATTCCCTTCAGGAACTGGGTGCGCAGAGTGCATTGACCATGCGCGGCGCCGCCCCGCTGCAGGGGCTGCAGTTCGGGATTCCGGCGGACCAGCTGGTGACATCGGCCCGACTGGTCGTGTCCGGGGCCATGTCGCCCAACCTCCAGCCTGATAACAGCGCGGTGACGATCACGCTGAACGAACAGTATATCGGCACGCTGCGTCCCGACCCGACGCATCCGGCATTCGGGCCGCTGTCATTTGACATCAACCCGATTTTCTTTGTCAGCGGCAACCGCCTGAACTTCAACTTCGCTTCAGGTTCCAAGGGGTGCGCGGACCCGACCAACGGGCTGCAGTGGGCCAGCGTGTCCGAACATTCGCAGCTGCAGATCACGACCATTCCGCTTCCTCCCCGTCGTCAGCTGGCCCGTCTGCCCCAGCCCTTCTTTGATAAGACTGTAAGGCAGAAAGTCGTCATTCCGTTCGTCCTTGCACAGACATTTGATCCCGAGGTGCTCAAGGCCTCCGGCATCATCGCGTCGTGGTTCGGGCAGCAGACCGACTTCCGTGGGGTCAATTTCCCCGTCTTCTCCACCATTCCCCAGACCGGCAATGCCATTGTGGTTGGCGTGGCGGATGAACTGCCGGCGGCGCTGGGCCGTCCGTCCATCAGTGGCCCCACCCTGATGGAGGTCGCCAACCCATCCGATCCCAACGGCACGGTGCTGCTGGTGACAGGGCGTGACCGGGATGAAGTCATTGCCGCAAGCAAGGGGATCGGCTTCGGGTCCAGCGCCCTGCCGGTCGCCAGCCGCATGGATGTGGCGCCGATTGATGTCGCCCCGCGCCAGGCCAATGACGCGCCGTCCTTCATTCCCACCAGCCGCCCGGTCCGGCTGGGGGAACTGGTGCCGGTCAGCGCCCTGCAGGGCGAAGGGTATACGCCGGGCGTGCTGTCGGTTCCGTTCCGCGTGTCGCCTGACCTTTATACGTGGCGTGACCGTCCGTACAAGCTGAACGTGCGTTTCCGCGCACCGGATGGCCCGATCCTTGATGTGGCGCGTTCGCATCTGGATGTCGGCATCAACAATACATACCTGCAGTCCTATTCACTGCGGGAGCAGAGTTCGGTTGTCGATCAGCTGCTGCATCGTGTTGGCGTGGGCACCCAGAACGCGGGCGTGGAACAGCATACGCTGACCATTCCGCCGTGGATGGTGTTCGGTCAGGATCAGCTGCAGTTCTATTTTGACGCAGCCCCGCTGGCGCAGCCCGGCTGCCGTCCCGGCCCAAGCCTGATCCACATGTCGGTTGACCCGGATTCGACCATCGACCTGTCCAACGCCTATCACATCACGCGCATGCCCAACCTGGCCTATATGGCCAGTGCGGGGTATCCGTTCACGACCTATGCCGACCTGTCGCGTTCGGCAGTGGTGCTGCCGGATCATCCCAATGGCACGGTGGTCAGCGCTTATCTCGACCTCATGGGCTTCATGGGGGCGACGACATGGTATCCCGTCTCGGGCGTTGATATCGTTTCGGCCGACCATGTCAGTGACGTGGCGGACCGGAACCTGATTGTCCTGTCCACCCTGTCCAACAGTGCGGATGTGTCTGCCCTGCTGGCCAACTCGGCGTACCAGATTTCGGACGGACGGCTTCACATGGGGCTGCGTTCTACCCTGAGCGGCGTGTGGAACATCTTCCAGGATCCGATGTCGGTCATGAGCAACACGCACCCGACCGAGGTCGAGACCACGCTGAGCGGTGGCGTCGGCGCGATGGTGGAAGCGGAATCGCCGCTGGCGTCCGGCCGCACCGTGCTGGCCCTGCTGTCGGGTGACGGGCAGGGGCTGGACAATCTGGTCCAGATCCTGGGGCAGCGTAAGAACCAGGCGAAAGTGCAGGGCGATCTTGTGCTGGCGCATGGCGATGACCTGACATCCTACCGCAGTTCGCCGCTGTATACGGTTGGCACGGTGCCGCTGTGGCTGATGCCTGACTGGTATATGCATAACCATCCCTTCCGCGTGATCGTGGTCGGGCTGGCTGGCTGTCTGATGGTGGTGGCTGTCCTGGTGCGCGCCCTGTTCCGCCACGCGATGGTCCGTCGCCGGCAGTTGCAGGAAGAAAGGCAGAAATCGTGATCATGAACAGACGATACGTCTTTTCGCTTTCTGCCGGCCTGCTTGCCAGCAGTTGCATGGGCGCGATGATGCCCGTGCCCGTTGCCCGCGCGCAGCAGGCGTCCACCGCCATGACCGGCGCGCAGGCCACCGGGGGGGCTGTCGCGCCACGGCAGATCCTGTTGCAGCAGGCACGTTTCTGGTTGCAGCAGCAGCAGTATGACAATGCCCGGCAGGCATTGCAGAATGCGCAGCGGATCGCCCCGGATGCCCCCGACGTGCTGGAAGTGCAGGGGGAATACCAGACGGCCATGGGCAACCGTGAAGCCGCGGCCGATACCCTGCGCCACCTGCAGCAGGTCGCACCGGGCAGTGTTGCGGCAAACAGCCTGAGTGACCTGTTGCACGAACGGTCCATCTCGACCGGCGACCTGTCGCATGTGCGTTCGCTTGCGGCCTCCGGTCACAATGCGGAGGCCGTTGCCGGGTACCAGAAGCTGTTCAATGGCGGCAGGCCCCCGCATTCCCTGGCGATCGAATACTATCAGACCATGGCTGGCGTCCCGGCTGACTGGGATCAGGCGCGTGCGGGCCTTGCGGGTCTCGTTGCGGCCAATCCGCAGGACTACCGGGCACAGCTCGCCTTTGCGCAGACGCTGACATATAACACCTCGACCCGTATGGAGGGGCTGGCGCGACTGAAGGACCTGCAGGGGTTCCGCACGCAGGCCCCCGTCGAGGCTGCGGCCGCCGCCCAGTCCTATCGGCAGACATTGAGCTGGCTGCCCGTCACGGCCGAGACGCAGCCGCTCATGGAGCAGTGGCTGGCGGCGCATCCTGATGATACGGCGCTGAAGGACCACATGCTTCACCCGCCGGGCGGTCCGCCGGACAAGGCCGGGCTGGCGCGTCAGGCAGGTTACCAGCAGCTTAATGCCGGGCGTCTGTCCGCAGCCGAGCAGTCGTTCCAGTCCGCGCTGCAGATCAATTCCCACGATGCGGATTCGCTGGGCGGGATGGGACTGGTCAGCATGCGTCAAGGTGATGCGGCTGAAGCGCGCCGTTATTTTCAGGAAGCGATGGCTGCGGACCCCAAGACGGCTGACCGCTGGCGCCCCGCGCTGGCGGGGATGGAAATCAGTGGTGATTACGCCGCTGTCCGCCAGCTGATCGCAGCCCACCAGTATACCGAAGCCAAGCAGCGTCTGACATCGCTGGCGCGTCAGCCGGGACAGTTCACCGGTGCGACCCTGATGCTGGCGGACCTGCAGCGCTCGACCGGGCAGATCGATGCATCCGAACAGGAATATCGGTCCGTTCTCGCGCGTGACCCCAATAACCAGCTGGCCCTGATGGGGCTGGCGCGGGTGGACATGGCGCAGGGCAACACGGCGGAAGCCCGCCAGTTGCTGTCGCGCGTCGGTCCGCAATACGCCACGGAAGTTGGCGAGATCGAGGTGACGGGCCTGATGGCCGCGGCATCGCACACGTCGGATTCGGCGCGCAAGGTTGCCATTCTGCGTGAAGCCATGACGCAGGCCCCGCGTGACCCGTGGGTGCGCATCAACCTGGCCAATGCCCTGCAGCAGCAGGGTGACGTGGCGGAAGCCGGGCGGGTCATGCAGCCGATCCTGGCCAATCCGGTTACGGCGCAGGACCGGCAGGCAGGCATCCTGTATACCTATGGCGCCGGAAATGACGCGGCGACCCGTCGCCTGCTGTCCGGGCTGTCGCCCGAGGACTATTCTCCGGCCATCCGTTCGATTGCCGAGGAAATGCAGATCAAGGAAGATCTGGCCAGCCGCCTGTCGATGGTCCCAAATCCAGTTCCCCTGATCCGTGAAGCGCTTGCCCCGCCTGATCCGACGGGCGCGCGCGGCGTGGCCGTGGCCGACCTGTTCCGCCAGCGTGGTGACATGATCCATGCCCGTATGGCCCTGCGTATCGCCTCGACCCGTACGATTGATCTGTCGCCGGACCAGCGGCTGGCCTACGCCACCGAATACATGAAGATCAGCAACCCGGTTGCCGCTGCCCGCCTGCTTGCGCCGCTGGGCGATGGCAGCGGGAGTGGAACTGGCAATGCGCTGCTGCCGGAACAGCAGCAGACGCTCCAGCAGCTGCGCATGGGCATTGCCGTGGCGCAGTCCGACCTGCTGAACCAGCGTGGTGATCAGGCGCAGGCGTATGATCACCTGGCCCCCGCGCTGCGGGCGGACCCGGAGGCGACATCGCCCAAGCTGGCGCTGGCCCGTCTGTACAATGGCGAAGGCAAATCCAGCAAGGCGCTGGACATCGACCTGGCGGTGCTGCGCCATAACCCGCAGGATCTCGATGCCCGGCAGGCCGCCGTGCAGGCTGCGGTCAATAGTGGTCGCAAGAGTCTGGCCACCCATCTGGCGATGGATGGCGTGCAGGAAAGTCCGATGGATGCCCGCGCATGGCTGGGCATGGCCGTGGCGGATCAGGCGGACGGACATGGGCACCGGACCATTGCCGACCTGCGTCGGGCCTATGACCTGCGCCTGCAGCAGGTCGAGGGGGCCCGCTCCGCCTTCGGCCCGGCAGCGACCGAGGAAGAAGCGCTGGCGCCCCCTTCCAGCAATCCGTTCCGCCATCATGGCTACGGACGGCAGACGGAACTTGGCGCGCCGGTCACGGGTGGGTCCTACAGCATGGAAGCGACCTCGCCCGAGGCTGCGGACCAGATGCTGTCTTCCATTTCCGGGCAGATCAATACCCTGCGTGAAAACCTTGCCCCGTCCATTGACGGTGGCCTCGGGTTCCGTTCGCGTTCGGGTGAACATGGCATGGGCCGCCTGACGGAAGCCAATATTCCCATCGTCGGCCGCCTGCCGCTGCAGGCGGGTGAATCCAGCCTGACCTTCTCGATCACGCCAACCATGATCTGGTCGGGTGACCTGAATACCGGTTCGGTCTATGACGTGCCCCGTTACGGCACCAACATGGCGACGCAGGCGTACAACCAGTACGTCAATTCCATGAACCAGAACAACAGCAGCAGCAGCCTGCGGACCCAGCAGATCCAGGGCGGGCAGGGTGAAGCGGGCTTCGCGCCGGACGTGCAGTTCAGCAATAGCTGGGTGCGGGCGGATGTCGGTGCCTCGCCGATCGGCTTCCCCATCACCAATGTGCTGGGCGGGGTCGAATTCTCGCCGCGTGTCGGGCCGGTGACGTTCCGTGTGAGTGCCGAACGCCGTTCGATCACCAACAGCGTCCTGTCCTATGGCGGCCTGCGTGACCCGAACTACAATTCGGCCCTGGGCCGTTACGCGCTGAACCATTATGGCAGCCAGCTTGCGTCGCAGTGGGGGCAGGAATGGGGTGGTGTCGTGACCAACCACTTCCATGGCCAGGTCGAGGCGACGCTGGGTAACACCATTCTGTATGGTGGCGGTGGTTATGCGATCCAGACAGGCAAGAACACGCGGAGCAATAACGAGCGTGAAGCCGGTATCGGCGCCAACACGCTGGTCTGGCACAACGCCAACATGCTGGTACGGATCGGTGTCAGCCTGACCTATTTCGGTTATGCCAACAACCAGGACTTCTATACTTATGGGCAGGGTGGCTACTTCTCGCCCCAGTCCTATTATTCGGCCACGGTTCCGATCCGTTACGCCGGGCAGCACAAGCGGTTGGACTGGGACGTGACCGGCAGCGTCGGCTACCAGGTGTTCCACGAACACTCTTCCCCATTCTTCCCGACATCCTCGCTGTTGCAGGCGGGGGCCCAGTACATTGCTGACTCGTATGTGCAGAATGCGACGGCCTCGGATTATCTGTCAGAGGAAACGGTAGACAGGGCCTATTATCCCGGGGATAGTATCGCTAGTCTTACGGGCGGTTTCAATGCTAGGGTAGGGTATCGATTTACACACAATCTTCGTCTTGATCTGTCGGGGCGCTGGCAGAAGGCCGGTAACTGGACTGAAAGCGGCGCCATGATTTCCGTACACTATCTTATTATGGACCAGTAATGACAACTTTCAACGCAAAACCGGACTTCTCGCTTTTCCTGCAGGCCCTGTCGTGGGAAATCGACGATCAGGCCGGGATCGAGGTCAGGAATGACCTGCTGCGCGAGGTCGGCCGCGGCATGGCTGGTCGACTGCAGCCGCCCCTGTGCAACACCATTCATCAGTTGCAGATCGAACTGAATGCCCTGCTGGGCATGATCAACTGGGGATATGTGAAGCTGGAACTGCTGGCGGAAGAACAGGCCATGCGCATCGTGCATGAAGACCTGCCGCAGGTTGGCAGCGCCGGCGAGCCCTCGGGCACCTGGCTGGCTCCGGTTCTGGAAGGGCTGTACGGCCGCTGGATCACGTCGCAGCCGGGTGCGTTTGGCGATTATGTCGTTACCCGCGATGTGGATGCGGAAGACCTGAATTCCGTCCCGACCCAGACTATCATCCTGTACATGCGTACCCGCAGCAACAGCAACTGACCGGATCTGTCCAGACCGCGCTGTTGCCGCATGACCCCGCCCACAGGCATGTACATGGCCTGCCGGCGGGGTTTTTTTACACCTTCTGGCCCAATTTCTCGTCCTGCCTTGCGCTAGATCATGCGGATTGCAGGGCGGGTGTTTCAGTAATTATGACCACAGCGGGCGGGGCCGTCCGGTTCGCATCCCTGCTGTCCTGACCATTATGATGAGGAGGCCGCCGCATGAAGCTGTCCCGCAAGATATTCCTGCTGTCCGCCGTGGCGTGCGGCATGATGGTGGCGCATGACGCCGCCCATGCCGCACATCATGCCCCGGGTGATCCGGCGGATGAAAAGGCGCGGCAGGTGCTGGCGCATATGAGCCCTGAAGACAAGATGTCCCTGCTGTTCAGCGTTGACGGCGGTGGGTTCAATGGCAGCGTCGCCCCGCCGGGCGGCCTTGGTTCGGCGGCCTATCTGCGCGCACCCGCGGGATCTGGCCTGCCGGACCTGCAGATTTCGGATGCGGGGCTTGGCATCCGCAATCCGGCCCATATCCGCAAGGACGGGGCGGCGGTTTCCCTGCCATCGGGGCTGTCCACCGCCAGTTCATGGGACATGGACATGGCGCGTGAGGCCGGGGCCATGATTGGCCGTGAAGCGTGGCAGAGCGGTTTCAACGTCCTGCTGGGCGGCGGGGCGGACCTGACCCGTGACCCGCGCGGTGGCCGCAATTTCGAATATGCGGGCGAGGATCCGCTGCAGACCGGGCGCATGGTCGGCAGCACCATTGCGGGCGTGCAGTCCCAGCATGTGATTTCCACCCTCAAGCACTATGCGATGAACGATCTCGAGACATCGCGCATGACCATGAGTGCGGATATCGACCCCGTGGCCATGCGTGAAAGTGACCTGCTGGGTTTCGAGATCGCGCTGGAAATCGGGCATCCCGGTTCGGTCATGTGTTCGTATAACCGCGTCAATGACCTGTATGCGTGCGAAAACCCGTACCTGCTGAACACGACGCTGAAACAGGACTGGCATTATCCCGGCTTCGTCATGTCCGACTGGGGTGCGACCCATTCCTCCGCCCGCGCGGCGCTGGCCGGGCTGGATCAGGAATCGGCGGGCGACCATGCCGATGCACGTCCCTATTTCCAGACGCTGCTGGCAGCCGATGTGAAGGCAGGCCGCGTACCGCAGTCGCGTATTGATGATATGGCGCAGCGTATCGTCCGTTCGCTGTTCGCGCAGGGACTGGTTGACCATCCGTCGCAGCGTGCGCCGCTGGACGTGGTGACCGACACCCTTGTCGCCCAGCGTGACGAGGAAGAAGGCGCTGTCCTGCTGCGCAACGAAGGCAACGTCCTGCCGCTGGCCCCCACCGCGCGCATTGCGGTCATTGGCGGTCATGCGGATGTGGGCGTGATTTCGGGTGGCGGGTCCAGCCAGGTTGATCCCATCGGGGGCGAGGTGGTCAAGGGACCGGGCAAGAAGGACTGGCCGGGTGATCCGGTCTATTTCCCGTCCAGCCCGCTGAAGGCCATGCGGGCCGAGGCCCCGGCTGCGCATATTACCTATGATCCGGGCACGAATATCGCAGCCGCCGTCCGTGCCGCGCGCGCGGCCGATGTCGCCGTCGTATACGCCACGCAGTTCACTTTTGAGGGCATGGACGCGCCGAACATGCATCTGGATGGCAATGCGGATGCGCTGATTGCCGCCGTTGCCGCCGCCAACCCGCGCACCGTGGTGGTCATGGAGACCGGCGATCCGGTGCTGATGCCGTGGAACAGCAGCGTGGCAGGCGTGCTGGAGGCATGGTTCCCCGGTTCCGGAGGCGGCACGGCCATTGCGCGGCTGCTGTTTGGCAAGGTGGCGCCGTCGGGCCATCTGACCATGACCTTCCCGCAGGCTGAATCCCAGCTTGCCCACCCTGACATCGCAGGTGTGACCGCCAACAACGTGTTCGAGATGCAGTTCCATACAGATCAGGAACTGGTTTACGACGAAGGCAGCGATGTCGGTTACCGCTGGTTCGACCGCAATCACCTCAAGCCGCTCTATCCGTTCGGCCATGGCCTGACCTACACCACCTTCGCCACCGATGGACTGGCGGCAGGGTATCACCACAAGCAGCTTACGGTGACGTTCAACGTGCGCAATACCGGCACGCGTCCGGGTGTGGATGTGCCGCAGGTCTATGTCGGACTGCCCGATGGTGGTGCGCGCAGGCTGGGGGGATGGCAGCGCGTCACCCTGGCACCGGGGGAAAGCCGTCAGGTCTCGGTGCAGGTCGATCCGCGCCTGCTGGCGCATTTTGATGGCAGGCATGACCGGTGGGCCATTCCTTCGGGCCGCTTCCGGGTCTGGCTGGGCACGTCGGCTGTGGATGACAGCCAGCAGGTCAGCATACATCTGCCCGCGCGCACGCTGGCGCCCTGAGGCACGGGATGAAGCGTTTCCTGCTGGCCATGGGGCTGTCGGGCGTGGGCATCCTGCCTGCATCCGGTGGCTGCCTGGCGGCGGGTCTGCCTGATACCGCGCTGGATCGCGCCCGTGTGCTGCTGGCGGTGCAGGAACTGGAAATTACCCTGCTGACCCATCCCAGCGCGACTGTGGCGCTGGAGGACTGGTGCGCCCGCCATCATATGGCCGACAGGCCAGTGGTGGTCGCACGCAAGATGACCCTCACCGCGCCCGATCCCGTACCCGCGCGTGTACGGGCTGACCTTGCGGCCAGCGCCACGCAGCCCATACGGCACCGGCAGGTGCAGCTTGTCTGTGGCACCCATGTGCTGTCGGTAGCTGATAACTGGTATGTGCCCGACCGGCTGACGGCGGGCATGAACGCCACGCTGGATGGGACGGATGCCGCATTCGGGCATGTGGTCGCGCCCCTGCATTTTTCGCGTGACCGGCTGGAATTCACCCGGCTGTGGTCCCCGTGGCCCGGCAGCCTGCATGACGCGCCGGGTATGATCACGCCGCCTGCGCAGATCGTGCGCCAGCGCGCGGTGCTGCGCGATGCGCATGGTCAGCCCTTTAGCGAGGTGGTGGAGACCTATACGGACCAGACCCTGTCGTTCATGCCCGCAATGGACACGGATTACGCGCATTAAGGCTGGCGGCGCAGCGTCGCGCTGCCCGGCACATCCATTGATGGAAAAAATAAAAGTTTTCGGGTGCCGCCTTTTTTCCAAAAAACGACGTTTCCAAAGCGTTTTGGAAATGGCTCTTCCGCAAGCTTTCTGATGATTGCCGGATGGTGTCCGGGAAGAATTTTTAAATGGTTTCAAAGTTTTATGCCCGGAGCACGAATTCACCATGATCGATCTGCGTGATCCCTCCATCCCGGCGGAACGCGTGCGGCAGGCGCTGGGTCTGCACCCCCATCCCGAAGGCGGAAGCTACCGCGAGATATGGCGCGACACCCCGGCCGATGGCCCGCGTGGCGCGGTATCCACCATCATGTTCCTGCTGGCGGCGGAAGAGCGGTCGCACTGGCACCGGGTTGACGCGGCGGAAATCTGGTGCTGGCAGGGGGGGAGTCCGCTGATGCTGGAAATCGCCCCGCGTGCCGGCAGCCCGATTGAACGTGTCACCCTTGGCCCGCTGCCCGAACAGGGGCAGGTAATGCAGGCTGTGGTGCCGGCAGGTGCCTGGCAGGCGGCATCCACTGTTGGGGCATGGAGCCTGATGGGCTGCCAGGTTGCGCCGGCTTTCGTATTCAGCAGCTTCGAACTGGCCCCGCCGGGCTGGTCACCACAGGGAGAGGCAGAATGACATTTCCCAAATGGCTGGTCTGGGCGCGGGACCTGCAGGCACTGGCCCAGAGCGGCCTGACCTATGCCGAAAGCCCCTTTGACCGTGAGCGTTATGAGAGCATAAGGCAGATCTCGGCCGAGATGATGGCGGCAGGCAGCCAGGCCGATATGGAGCGGGTGCTGGACCTGTTCACCCGGCAGGACGGGTACGCCACGCCCAAGATCGCGGTGCGGGCCGCCGTGTTTGATGAACGCCAGCGGATCCTGCTGGTGCGCGAAGTGCTGGACCATGACCGCTGGACACTGCCCGGTGGCTGGGCGGACGTGAACCTCAGCCCGGTGGAAAACACGGTCAAGGAAGTGCGCGAGGAAAGCGGGTATGATGTCCGTGTTACCCGGCTGGCCGCCGTGTGGGACCGCGACCGGCAGGATCACCCGCCTGCGCCGTTTTCATGCTACACGCTGTATTTCATATGCGAGCTGACCGGCGGGCAGGCGCGGACCAGTGTCGAGACATCCGAAATCGGCTGGTTCGGCCCCGATGAAATCCCTGCGGACCTGTCCCATGGCCGCGTCCTGCCACAGCAGATCGCCCGCATGTTCGACCATGTCCGCAACCCTGGGCTGCCGACGGATTTTGACTGAGCGCTCCCGCACGCAGGCCATTGAAAACGCCGCGAAGATTTCCATATTCATTACAAATTGAAACCTGATGGTATTTCACGGACATAAGGACCGGCAATGACGGAACACACAACCACAGCCCAGCCCGAAGCAACGGGCGAACAGCATGAATTCAGCGCCGAGGTCGGTCGCCTGCTCGACCTTGTGGTGCATGCGCTTTATTCCGAACGCGAGATCTTCCTGCGTGAACTGGT